>Ga0209034_10000029_pt1 | contig 64697 bp, 61 predicted proteins | sample MarorgKNORR_S2LV_2_FD_188219 | JGI IMG/M metagenome (GOLD analysis project Ga0209034, IMG submission 188219) | Marine microbial communities from the Southern Atlantic Ocean, analyzing organic carbon cycling - 250m_A/KNORR_S2/LV (SPAdes) (version 2) | ecosystem: Environmental > Aquatic > Marine... | reverse complement strand
CGATGAACAGATAGTTGGTCGTGTGGACATGCCAGTCACTTGACTCACCTGGTTCCAGATCATTCTGCCAAACTCTGACATGATCGTTCTCAAGCATTACGTAAGAACCGACGTTCCCTAGTTCTCTATCAGGCATTTCAAATCCTCCATACTACAATTAACGGCTTACCATAGGATGATTTCGCATTCTAACAGGGCACTTATTGTATGCAAACCCTAATCGGCAAAGATCTGCGATTAGCACAGAACACCTCGACATATTAGGAGTAGCTCATATCACGAAGCTAAAAACAGGAATAATAGCAAACGCCTGTCAATAACAAGGCCACTCAAAAGCTAACTGAAATGTTGTTACGTGGGACAGTGAAGTATAAACTACACTTATAAACAAGCTTGCTTAAGCCAGTTTCCGATTGGTAAACGCTCACAGGAGAAGCTAATGCCCGCATATTCATTGGAGATAAGAGACCATGCCAAGCGGTTATGGGAATCAGGTAATCGCCCTCAGGAAGTGCGAAAAACTATTAGAGACAGGTACTCTCTGAAATTATCTGAGGCAACTCTTAGAAGATGGGCCAATGACGATAGTTGGTCCGATTGGAAACCCGCCAGGCAGGCTAGAACTTCTGCATTTACAAGCTCCGGAGATCCTACAGTCCACTTATGTGAAGTACTAGCTCGCAGAGCTGTTCGAGAGCATAGCCAAATTAGGAGATACGAATCCTTAACTAGAGAAGACACTAGACTCATTACAAAGGATGTACTTGAACATGTAATTCATAACTATGAACCTGACCCTATTATCATTAACCACCTAGAAGGGATGATTATGGATTACATATACGCCTACCGGAGTAATACCAGTAGCACCGATGACGCAGAGTCTCAAACGGAATCAAATAACCAAATTAATAACCCCAAAACATCTGAGTCTATGACATTACCTTCATCAAATAATCCTAGTGTCCGATTCTCAGACACAGCGGATGCGTCTGAGAATTATAGTATGACTCTGTCGGAAGGTAGACGGATACTCCGACAACTCGAATCGAAGCTAGTAGAAATAGACGAAAAACTTGAACAAATAAAATCTATGATGATCCTATTCGGACAACCCGAAAAAACAATGACTAACATCACACAGAGCACTCTGGATATTGACAAAGATACTATGGAAATCCCAGAAGAATACAAACCCCCTACCGATGATCAGATTATTCAAATTTACGAGGAGGAAGAAAGGTTACAAAAACTCCTGGAAATCTGGGATGAGAACGAAGAAGACACCGGTAACTGGACAGAGAAACCTTGGTTAGGCAACTCTTAGTGAGGCTGGATACCCCACAGCACTAATCAAGAAACGGATTTTATTTAACAGTACAAGATTTTACAATTTGAGCCTGAAAATTTCTTTCTGTAAAAAATGAAACCATACCTTCACCCGGCACTTCTGCCATAGCGGTAATTTTGCCTGTTATAGTGACAGATTGACCTTCTGAGATTGCATCCATTTCTGCCTGATCATAATCCGTTATTACACACATCACATACGCAACTTCTGCGTCTCCGTTATTTCCTTCCAGAACCAACTCAATTATTGGTGTGTCACGACCTTTAGTAATCGACATGACATCACCTGTTATTTCAGCATATTTGCCGAAATATTCCTTGATATTCTTTTTGAGTGAGTTCTTCGTTATACCTTTTACTAGTTCTTCTGCAGTAATAACCAACACATCATCTTTATCAGATTTAATAGAAGAGGGAGCTGGTAAAGTAGGTTCTTTTTTGACCAAGTCGGCACTCGACCTGTCGCTTCCCGAATGTACTGGATCGATCTTTTCTGATTCGCATCCGAGAATGCTCACTAGAGAGACTATGGCCATTAGCGTTACCACAATACAAACAAATTTGCGACCTAGTTTCTTCACAATCATAAAAGTGCCACCTAATTCAAGATGAAAAGAAATGATACTTGATTCCATTTACACGAAAAACGCTTAAAAATACTTTCCCATATATAGTGCATCTATTTCCCATTTGCTTTGTATTTAATATATATACGCCAACCAAAGAATCCTATAAATGCACTCAGGATTAAATACACCACAACGTTGTCAGAAAAGCCAATTGCCGAAGATATAAACCCAAGCACGCTAAACAACAGTGTGCAAATTAATACGATAACGAAACAACTCAGATATTTTCTAAATATTCCCACAATTGATCGAAATATTAACCTCATGGGCCAAGAAAAGAAAGAGGACTGATAATCCCGATATCAGATTGATCCTCTTAACGAAGCGCCAATGCAGAGATTATAAGAATTAATAACACTAAAAGTGAGATGTATCAATCTAGCAAGTGTAGTATCACAACGAAGATATTATTATGAGGCTCAGCTAAACCCTTCTGTCCATTAGCGACAAACCATCGATTTACAACTGTGTAGGCAATCCGCTATCTTTCCAAGACTCCATGCCACCTTCGACGTACGAAACGTGTTTGAATCCTAAGCTTCCTAATGCCTGGGCGCTCACGGCTGCCCTATTCCCCAATTTTCAAGTCGTAATGATCAGTGCGTCCTTGTCAGCTAATCTAGGGTCCAAATCAGCAAGGTCTATTAAATTTTCAGAGGCATCTACCAATTTATCCATCGATATGACTATACTTCCATCAACAATGTCCTCGTCTGGAACATTATTCGGGTCTCTAGTCTCAATTAAAATTGCAGTTGTAGACTCTCGTAACAAACTATAAGCGTCAGTAGGGCTGATAGATGTAGTCACTTGCTTAGCTAACTCGGCCAACTTCTGGAAATCATTCTGCATTACGTATATCCTCACGTTGCGGGTGGACCGGCTGGGAAAACCAATCCACCCTACACGACTATCCTTCCCGCGTTATCAAGAAGGAGTCGCGCATCACATAGTATACACGAAACATAATTTACATCTGCCAAAGGCGAACTAACACACCAATGCCTATGATTTCTTCGCTTATCATCCTAACTTCATATTTATATCCATCATCTAGCGTACTATCTCCAACTATACGTTGATAACAGCAAGGGTTGTTGTTATGAAAACCGTAGATATAATATGCGACAAATGAACATGATAAATGACATTCCCAATCAGGACAATTTAGAAACTTTCACCAAAGACCAACTTATAGACATGATTCGGAAACAACAAGAGCGAATAGACAGCCTTCATTATGCTCTAAGTGACTTATCAAAACGAATAGAGGACGGCGATCCTGATATTAAAGCGATCTTGGAACGACAGCGTTCTGTATACAAAACTAAATCAGGATTCAGTCCAGAAGACGATGCGATGATAGAGTCATTATTAGATCCTTAATATTTCTTGAAAAATATGGCAGCGATATAGATGCAAATCAGTTCTATAGCAATCTGTAGGCACCACATATGTCCTAATGAACATGCAATATGCAAATCCGATAACTAACCACACTGCGATATGCGTATTGCAGGAGTAAATTAGCTAAACAAATGTACAGTGCGAATCAAAAGCACATCTTCGTATGGACAGCTAAACACTAGAAATCCGACTTGCATTGTCCACCTACCTCTACATGCGCATCCTGAAAATCATTTCTATACGGCGTCAGAATCTTCGTTAACTCCTTGTAATCGACAATCAGTTCTCCGTTAACATCATAAGATTCCGCTGCAATTGCTTTCTGAATAAGTTCTTCCCGGTACTGCAGGACGGCTGCAAAATAGATTTCGTCAATGACGGATAAATTGTCTCTAGCCTCTTTACAAAGCAAGGACGTCAATCCAAGAAATCTGTGCATATAACGTGAATGAAGGTATGGATACCTAAATGAGATCAGGATTGGCGTATTAACAGGATCATTATTGGATAAATCAACGGCAGAAAGATCCAGCGCAAAAGCATTTTCAATTTTCATGAATCTGCGAGCTTCAGGATTAGGTATGAATAACAAACTAGCCGTTAAAAGTAATATTACTAGTAAAATTAAATGATGTACTTTAATAATAATATTTGCTCCATACAGAAAGATATATAAACACTGATAATTCCACCAATGCTTACAACCGTCCTGTTACTCTTCCTAAATCGGTTAAGTAATACCTATTACCTTGCCAGTCCATATGGACTGGCTTCTCCTGACAAATGTACTTTGTATTCAACAGTGTAACTAGTGCTGATTCAAATCGATATTCCCAACGAAATCTTCCGTTCTTAGTCAACTCGAAATCACCCGGGTAATCTACAGAATACTTTTCCAGTTTAAGTGCTGTATGACGTCTTAGCCAATCTTTGGTAATAATGTTTTTACAGTGGTTAGTAAAACCAAATGATTCCATATACAAACAAGCACTGATTATAATAGATAAATATATGTGAAATGGCATCACATTCCACATAAACTTTTTCTGACAATATCTACGATCATTAAACTAATCATACGCGGTATCATTATTCTGTAAATATGACTATATAGCTTATATGCTGGATTCACATAGCCCAGAACAGCTATGATTAGTGACAAGTGTCAATATCATCACCTAGGAGAAAATATGTATATCGTTAATATAGCTATAGAAATAAAAGAAGGATTCAAGGATCAATTTATAGAGGGTATAAAACAAAATGCTAGTCATGCGCAAAATGACGAACCAGGATGTTTACGGTTCAATGTCATCCAAGATGCTAATAACGCTAATAGAATTTGGGTATATGAAGTATATAAGGATGAAGCAGCTTTTCAGGCACATACTCAATCCCCACACTATTTGAAATTCAGGTCAATGAGCGATGAATGGAGAGAAGATATCGGTGTATACGGAGCAGGAAGAGGTTGCTCAAATATTTGGCCTCCAGACAATCAGTGGTCATAGATTTACAGAAAATAAGTCCCCAAGATTGGGGACTTATTTTCTGTAAATCTATAGCGTCAATGTAAAGTTATTAAACAGATCTCACTGTTTGCTTACTACTGAATTCCGGCATTACCGATGAAGCAAATGTTTCTAATGAAGTGAGCCCGTTTGGACTATTGAGAAGCACATACTCTGCTCCTATATCCACCAGTTCCTGCACATTCTGTTTTATAACATCAACAGAACCGTACATTGTTCCCAACAGGGCAGCTTCTCGTGTATCTTCGAACCCTGGTCTTTTAGTTAATTCTTGCGTTCTTCGCCGTCCCGCCATCCGGGATTCTAACGCTCTCTCATATTCTTCTTCAGAATCAAGGATATAAAGGGATCTAGCTACAGCAACATTCTTGGGATCATATATCCTGCCATGTGACTCAACTTCCGTCTTATACAAATCTATGGCTTGGGCTATCTGTTCTACTGAATCAAATTGACCAAGCAACATGTTATAGCCTAACGATGCGACTTGTTTCACCGAGCGCTCGCTGCCAGCGCCCATCCATAATTGAGGGTGCGGCCTTTGATGAGTGGGTGGTTCTACAACAACTTCGTTGAATTTCCAATATTTGCCGTCATGAGACCATGCTTCATCCGATGTCCATGCTTTAAGCATCACATCCAAGCACTCCTGGAATCTTTCATCTGATTCCTCGATGGGCATAGCAAATCCATCAAACTCATTTAGTCGATAACCTTTGCCTATTCCGATATCAACTCTGCCTTCAGACAATAAATCCAATGTGGCTATTTGTTCCGCTAGTAATACAGGATTATGCCAAGGTAGAACTAAGACAGCGGTCCCGAGCCTCAATGTGCTGGTACGAGCCGCTATCCACGTCAGCAGGTTCAACGTAGCAGAAATCTGACCAAATCCTGTGAAATGATGTTCTACTACGAAGCTACTTTTATATCCGAGTTTCTCTGCAGCTATATTACGATCTACAAATTCTCTGAATCCGACAGCACTGTCATCACTCGGGCCCCCGCGCTTCGCCTGTGCACTTCCAAAAATACCAAACTGCATAGAATTCTCACTCTTCACACATATTAGCCATTAAACAGCAGTAACCATAATATGGCTGAACATAATCGTACCATGACAATAATATTTTTAGAACTGGGACTGGTACTAGCACATCAATATATAGCCTATAATCACCTATATTTATATAATACTCAGACACACTAAGGAGGAACCGATATGTACATGATCAGAAGGGTCGCTAGAACTCAACCTGGAAAAGCATGGGAAGTTGCCGGATATCTGACGAAAATTTGCGAAGCATATGAATCAAATGGAAGGAACAAAGCTCAGATATACATTGGCGGTCAGGGCTTGCCAGGCACTCCCAACACGGTTATTGCAGAATGGATCCAAGATACTATTGAACCGAATTGGCCAACCAATGTTCCAGACTCAGTCAGGACAGATAATGCCAAGATGCAGGAATTGCTAGTGACCAATACAGATGGCAGTAAAGAATATCCCATTGAGTTCTACGAAATAGCTACTCCTGCTAAGCTGAAGGAACGCGGGGTTAGTGTATAACCACCAATAAACCTACTAAGGATATGCATAAGCTCTTCTTTGTCATTCCCAGATAAACAAGAGCTTATGTTACCTTTATACTTATGATACTCTAATTAATATACGGTGTAGTAAGGTGATTATTGGTGATTAACCCGAAGGGTATAAAGGCATCATTATACGTCACATGTATCGTAGACCAGCTTTACCCCCAGGTCGGAGTCAGTGTAGTTAATGTTCTACGAAAATTAGGCGTACAGGTAGAATTTCCTATTGATCAGAGTTGTTGTGGACAACCTCTTTTCAATTCTGGTTATGTATCCGAAGCTAAAGAATTAGCCCTCAGAGTTATAGAAAGTTTCAAAGATAGCCAATACGTGGTAGTTCCATCTGCTTCATGCGCTGCCATGTTTAGAGAATTTTATCCAAGCTTGTTCGAATCCGATCCGCAACTTCATGATATCGCCCAAAACTTCTCAGAAAGAGTATACGAATTTTCCGAGTTTATAGTCGAAGTATTGGGTGTTAACAAGGTGAATGCTTCTGGAGATGGCAGACATACATTCCATACTAGTTGTCACATGCTTCGCGAACTTGGAGTGAAAGACCAGCCTTTATCTCTACTGGATGGAGTAGAAGGTATAGAAACCGTCGATTTACCACAACGCGAAGTATGCTGCGGATTTGGTGGAACATTTTCGGTGAAATACCCTCATATATCTGAAGAGATGTTATCTGACAAAGTTGATAACGTTCTATCCACATCATGTGACACCCTAGTATCGTGCGATATGAGTTGCTTAATGAACATTGGCGGAGCACTCAGCAGAAATAAATCAGGGATTAGTGTAAAACATTTAGCTGAAATATTAGATGAGGAAAATAGTTAGTGGCTGATATAAAAACAAAAAGTTTTGTTACCGCGTCTAAGTCGTCAATTAAGGATCCGCAACTTCGACAAGCCCTCGAAAAAGTTGGTACCGGATTTGATGGAGCCAGAAGAGAAGCCATTGAGGAAATAAGCGAAGAAAAATGGGAAGAATGGCGTCTAAAAGCTCGAGAGATCAAGGAGCATACTATAGACAATCTGGATTACTACCTGGATATGCTCTATACAAACGTCACAAACGCCGGCGGTTATGTCCATTTTGCACATGACGACAATGAGGCGAACGCTATCGTATCCCAGTTGGTAGAAGAAAATAATGTAAAAATCGCCACTAAAAGCAAATCTATGGTTTCTGAAGAATTAGGACTAAACCACGTATTAGAAAAACTTGGAGTAGAGGTATACGAGACAGATTTAGGTGAATATATAATCCAACTAGCTGAAGAGACACCTTCCCATCTTGTTGCACCTGCTTTACACAAAACCAAAGAACAGGTCGCTTCATTATTCCAGGAAAAATTAGGAATTCCATACGACGAAGACATAGAGTCCATGGCCAGGACCGCCAGAGAGGTATTACGAGATAAATTCCTTAAAGCAGATCTTGGTATCAGCGGGGCAAACTTTCTTGTAGCTGAAACTGGATCTTTAGTCATCATTACTAATGAAGGTAATGGCAGACTATGCACATCCGCACCGCGAATCCATATTGGCATAACAGGAATGGAAAAAGTCATACCGTCCCTAGAAGATCTGTCAACATTTTTAAGGTTACTTCCAAGGTCTGCTACTGGGCAGAGACTGACTAGCTACGTGAGCATAGTTACCGGACCACGGAGGATCACTGACGAAGATGGGCCTGAGCAGTTCCACTTAATAATTGTAGATAACGGTAGATCGAAAATGCTAGCTGATCCCAAACTCAGAGAGGCTTTGTATTGTATCCGCTGTGGCGCGTGCCTAAACATATGCCCGGTATATCAGAAAGTGGGAGGACATGCCTACGGCTGGGTATACCCAGGACCGATAGGATCTATCGTTACACCTAATCTAACAGTCCTACAAAATGCTAAGGATTTACCTTTTGCCTCAAGCTTATGTGGTGCCTGCAGAGAAGCATGCCCAGTAAAAATAAATATACCCAGAATGCTTTTGAACCTAAGGGAACAGTTGGTTCAACCCAGTGACGGTTCAAAAAGTACTAGCACATTTTCTGAGAACATTGCTGCTAAAAGCTACACAAGTCTTATGAAACACCCGAGCATGGTGAAACTGGGAAATATAATGTTAAAAGGACTTCAAAAACCATTTGTCAGAGATGGAGTAGTATCATCGGTACCAATTCCACCTCTTTCTATATGGACAAGGTCAAGGGATCTTCCAAAACTCCCAGATAAAACGTTCCACCAGATATGGGAAAACAACCTTAAAGACAATCAGGATACGAATGGGTAATCCTATGAAAAACCTCGGCACTCCAAAGAATATATTCCTTGAATCCATCAGGGATTGTCTAGGGAAAGTTGAAGGCCCGCCTCTAGAGCAGCGTGAAAACCTAAGTCAGAGTCCCGATGAACTCAAACAACTTTGCGCGGAGCTTCGGGTAACTCTAGATAAAGAACTTGATGTTCTATTAAGCGATTTATCTGTATCTGCAGAAGCGAGGGGCTGGAACGTGCACAGACCTGCAAATGTGGAAGCCGTCTTAGACCACATCAGTGACATCGCAAAAATATGGGGAGTCACTGATATATCTAGATCCGACCAGCAAGTCTTCACTGAATACGCGATCGATTCTGGAATATCAAACCTAGGCTACAATATCACAACAATCGCTCATAACGATTTTCCGGACGATCGGACAAGACTCAGAAACGCAATTATTTCGTCTGGCATAGGTATTACAGGTGCCGATTATGCAGTAGCCGAAACGGGCTCTATAGTCATATTGCCTAGAAAAGGGTTGAGTAGATTGGTATCTGTCGTTCCAGCTGTACATATTGCACTAGTTAGGAAACAAGATATACTCCGAAATCTAGATGATGTTTTCTTATTGAGACGATTGGACTATCATCTCGGAAACGACATGGGAAGCTATCTAAACTTTATTACAGGACCCAGCCGCACGGCTGATATAGAGCAGACCATAGTGATAGGGGTCCACGGCCCTAAAGAAGTCCATATGCTACTCTTAGATTAGGAGAGAAGAATGGCTGTCCGGATTGGATTTACCAAGTTCAGAGAGCAAATGCTTGAGCAAGAGCTAACAACGATACAAGAACTCCTACCGACACTAGGAGTTGAGAAAGTTATCCTAAGTGGCGATATGGTCTCTGGGGATTATTCTCCAGAAAGCAAGATCAGATTGATAATTGTGCATGATACTGATCGACAATTCGGTAGAAGAGCAGATTTCTTCTCTTATCATCTTAGTAGCATGGTTGATGTGGAAACATTGGTTTATACTCCTGCAGAATTTCAAACTTTACCTGACGTATTGCCGGCCCTACATAATGCATGTCAGGAGGGAAGAGTAATTTACGATGCCGGACTTTAAAAAAGAAGGACTCCGCTGGCTAGAGCAAAGCCGCCAAGATTTGAACGACGCTGAATTTAACCAAGAAGGGAATAGATTCAATATAGCCTGTTTTCTTGGTCAACAGGCAGCCGAAAAGGCAATTAAGGGATATCTATATTTCAGGGGATCAGAAGATGTCTGGGGAAACTCATTAATAGATCTGTGCGAAGATGCCAAGATATTTGACATGTTCTTTGATACGGTCAAGAGTGAAGCGCGACAGCTAGATAAATATTATTATATAACTCGATACCCCGAATTCTTGCCAAGTGGACCTTCTTATGCTGCATTTCAGATAGAAGACTCTGAAAGGGCAATAGAACTTTCTAAAATAATCGTTGCTTTCGTGGCCGAAAGGGTCGAGTGACTCTAGAAACGCTAATCACCTAACTACGTCTCCATTAAGGACCCGACCATTCGTATGGTACGTTCTGTAGCTCCCTCTAATAAATCTGCCGTGCGCTCTATACTACGTTCAAAGCTCATCGGCCTGTCTCCAATGCACACTATTCCAGCAATACCGTGGTTATACAGTTTTTGATAGCCTTCCCCGACGCTACCAGCCATGATTATAGTAGGGACTCCAAATTTTGATGCTCTCCTAGCTACTCCGACCGGAGCTTTATCGTAAATAGTAGACTCGTCAGCCCTTCCCTCGCCTGTCAATATAAGACTAGCACCAACTAAATGCTGGTCGAATTCCAGAACATCACACACCATATCTATACCAGACTGTAACTCTGCATTAGCAAAGGCTATAAGACCGGCCCCCAACCCACCGGCAGCACCGCTTCCAGGAATATCTATGACTGTCTTATTTAAGTCACGTTCGACTACAGCAGCAAAGGTAGCTAAAGCTTCATCTAGTTCTCGGATCATACTAGAGTTAGCGCCTTTCTGCGGTCCAAATACCGCCGAAGCACCTTTATCCCCGCATAGAGTATTGGTTACATCAGTAGCTCCAATAATATTAGCTCCCGATAATCCAGGATGAGCTTTAGACATATCTATTGATACTAAACTAGATAGAGATTGCCCTCCAGGTGGCAAGATTTGCCCATGAACATCCAGAAATTTAACCCCCAAAGCTGCAGCCATACCGGCGCCAGCATCGTTAGTTGCACTTCCTCCAAGACCGACAACAATATTCTTATAACCCTTATCTAAAGCCTCTTTGATAATCTCCCCAGTTCCTCTAGTAGTGGCCCGTCTCGGGTCTCTACGGTTATGCGGTATTAATGCCAAACCTGAGGCAAGAGCCATCTCTATCACAGCTGTATTGCCGTCACCCATAACGCCCCAGTTAGCCTCAACAGCCTGCCCTAATGGCCCAGTCACTACACTTTTATACATCTGGCCGCCGGTTGTAGAAACCAAAGCCTCAAGAGTTCCATCCCCACCGTCTGCAACAGGAACTAAAACCGTTTCCAATTCTGGATTAGCTCTGAGAACACCTCTCTGCATAGCCTCGGCAGCTTTAAAAGCATGTATGCTACCTTTGTAGGACTGAGGAGCTAAAATAATTTTCTTTAACATAATGTCGTCATTATATACTAACGATATCCATTCTTACCGACCTCTGCTACAATTCAAAAGCCCAGTTAATCCAGCCCATTAAGCAAGGACATCAAGACGTGTTTTCTATAGAAGATCTCAAAGGCAAAGCTTTTCAACAGATAGATTCACGAGCAGAGGAAATAATAAACCTTTCCAAAGAAATCCTGGTGAATCCCGAACCCGGATTTAGAGAGGTAAAAACTTCTGCTTTAGTATCAAAAAAGTTTTCAGAGCTCGGGATTCCATTTCGCTCAGGACTAGCTCTAACAGGAGTCAAAGGAGAGATATCCGCTGCCAATCCCGGCCCAACATTAGCCCTCATAGGAGAACTGGACTCTTTAATAGTCAACGAACACCCTTTCGCAGATGCAAATACAAGCGCAGCCCATGCTTGCGGTCATCACTGTCAAATAGGGATGCTAATCGGAGCAGCGATTGGTCTAAATCTTCCAGATATTCTCAGTACTTTAAGTGGGAGATTAGTCTTTATGGCAGTGCCCGCTGAAGAATATATAGAAATAGAATATCGTAACTCCCTCCGGACTGACGGGAAAATTGAATTTCTCGGAGGAAAGCCAGAACTGATCAAGTTAGGCGAATTTGATGACGTAGACATGGCCATGATGGTCCACACAACCAGCACAGAATCTGAAGGACAATTGTGCTTGAGTGGAACTAATAATGGCACCGTCGCCAAAAAAATTCAATTTATAGGTAAAGGCTCGCATGCTGGCGGTTCTCCCCACCTAGGTATTAACGCATTGAACGCAGCGTCTCTAGCTCTAAGTGCTATACACTACAATCGTGAAACATTTAAAGACGAGGATACTATCAGGGTCCATCCAATAATTACCAAGGGTGGTGAAGCAGTCAGTGCCGTACCAGCTGACGTTCGGATGGAGACATTTGTCCGTGGCAAAACAATTGAAGCAATATTAGACGCAAACGCCAAAGTAGACCGTGCACTAAAAGCCGGTGCCATGGCGGTCGGCGCTTCTGTAAATATCCAAACAATACCGGGATATCTTCCCCTAAGACAAGATCCGCTTCTAGCTGAAGTTTATGAACCAAATGCTATATCTCTAGTGGGTAAAGATAACGTCGGACACATAAGCCACAGAACTGGATCAACAGATATGGGTGATGTCAGCAATTTAATGCCGGCCATACACCCTTATGTAGGTGGTGCAACAGGCCTAGGGCACGGAGCAACATATGTCGTTGAAAATTATGAACTTGCGGTAATTACCGCCGCCAAATCTATGGTCGCTACCGCTATTGATTTACTTTATGACGGAGCTACTACTGGCAACCGCATACTATCTAATCATAGGCCTCACATGACGAGGACAGAATACCTGACTTTCATGAGGAACCTCGACCAAGACGAAACTTTTAAGAGCTAGTGATTATGTTAAGCATTGAAGAATTGAAGCAAAAAGCTTGTGCCACGATAGAACAGCACAAGGACAAGTTAATAAACATAGCCAAGGATGTTTTAAACAACCCTGAAGCGGGATATAACGAAACTCGTACAGCTAAATTAGTATCAGATGAATTCAACCAGCTTGGCATACCACACCGAACGGGACTGGCTATGACAGGAGTGAAAGGCTCAATAAAATGCGGCGATGGTTCAGGCCCTAAAGTCGCTGTGATTGGAGAACTTGACTCGTTGGTTGTCAATGAACACCCACACGCGGACCCAATAACTGGAGCAGCACACGCCTGCGGACATCATTGCCAGATAGGAATGCTACTAGGCGCGATAACCGGCTTAGCTAATCAGGACATAGTAGGTTCCCTTTCAGGAGAAATAGTACCGTTTGCAGTGCCTGCGGAGGAATTCATAGAAGTCACTAAGCGGCTGCAATTGCGAGCAGATAAAAGGATAGAATTCCTCGGAGGAAAACAGGAATTAATCGGACTAGGTGAATTTGACGACATCGATATCGCCATGATGTGCCACACAGCTGGGGATATGGGAGAGAAAAAATTTGCAGTTGGCGGTACTAGTAACGGACACATAGTGAAATATGTTCAATACAAGGGACGAGGAGCTCACGCTGGTAGCGCACCGCACCTTGGGGTAAATGCTCTCAATGCGGCTTCTTTCGCACTCCAGGCCATAAATGCGAATCGAGAGATCTATATGGATGAAGATGTAGTTAGAATACACGGCATCATGACAGCTGGTGGTGAAGCTGTAAGTGCGGTCCCATCAGATGTTCAACTCGAGTGGCGGGTAAGGTCCTCTACTCCTAGAGCAGTACTAAAAAATTCCAACATCGTAGATAGATGCTTCAAATCCGGAGCATTAGCGGTGGGTGCCAGCGTAAATATAACTAACATACCTGGATACCTCCCAATGAAACACGACACTACACTCAAAAACTTGTTCTTCGAGAACGCATCGGCATTGATCGGAAAATCCAATGTCATAGTAATACCTCCAGAAAACAACCGAGGAGGTTCAACAGACATGGGAGACCTTAGTCAGATTATCCCATCATGTCATCCATATACCTCAGGAGCTGTAGGCGCAGGACACAGCAAGGAATATCTTATTAAAGACTACGAGTCATCAGTTATAACGCCCGCGAAACTTTTGGCCATGGCAACAATAGATCTCCTAGCAACAAACGGGGGGAAAGCGCAAGAAGTTATAGCGAATCATACCCCTAATATGACAAAAGATTCATACTTGAGATTACAGCGTGATATTGCGTCAGAAATCTACTTCGACGGGGCGATATAGTGGTATAACTCCGAAGATTCTTATATGTTTGTAGCTAAGCACTATGAAATTGTGTTTATATTAAAAATCAATCGTCAGAGAGTCGCCCGCTACCCATTTAAACTCTCGGAATTTCGTGTCTATTGGAGCTTCAAACAAAAGCCATCCTTCTAGCCCACATCCTCTTCTGAGCTCCACGGCCCTTCCTTCGCCGGACGGTAACAACTTATTCCACAAAAACACCATAGATCGTTCATCATATGGGTTCTCCGGTTCACCAACTTCTATCATAGTTTCGTTAACATTGATCGGAAAATACTTGCCTTGTACAAAATCGCGCAACTCGGCCGAACGTTCATCAATATTAACCACCGCATTAGTAGCAGTATGATTTTCCACTTTTAGCTTTAGTAAAACCAATTCTAGCTCAGATGATGAGGGAGTTATCTCCCAGTGCTTGGTTTCCTCGGTAAGAGTCTGATCTATCTCAGAAGCATCCGAAGAAGTCGGGTCGCATCTTGAAGGCGTCTTAACCCCACCTGTACGATAAGTCACAGGAAACGCCACCTCGTTCGCACGCTCTATATTCATTATTACCACATCAAGAGTCTTACCTCTATAACGCTGCCCTAGAGCTGATGAGACGTCCGAACATGCTGATACCACAAGCATAAGCAAACAAACGATTAATATATGACGACTGGTTCTACTTAACACAAAGATACTCCGTATACCAATAGATAATTTTAAATATTCATCGTCGGAAATTCACGCAAATTTCCAACCAGATCAGTTAAAGTACTAATCAAATAGTCTATCTCTTCATGAGTGTTGTCCTTCCCAAGCGTAATTCTAAGACTACTTCGAGCAAGTTCCGCTGTCTGACCCAGCGCTAACAATACATGAGAAGGTTCTAAGGATCCAGAACTACAAGCACTGCCGCTTGAGGCTGCTATCCCTGCCAAATCCAAACCGAGTAAAATGGATTCTCCTTCTACTCCTTCAAACGCAAAATTAATATTATTTGGCAGGCGATTATTTCTGCCCCCATTTAATCTTACTGCTGGTATGTCTTCAATAACTCTACGTATGATCTCATCACGAAGATTCATGCAGTGTTCGCTATTCAAATATCGTGATTCGTCCGCACTTTTTAGCGCGGTAGCCAGACCAACTATCGCCGCTATATTCTCCGTACCAGAACGTCTCTCACGTTCTTGCCCACCACCGACAATCAATGGCAAAAACGGGGTTCCTCGTTTTAAGAACAATACCCCACTACCTTTAGGGCCATAGAATTTATGACCAGATAAGGTGAGCATGTCCACCCCTAATTCCCGAACATCTAAAGACAAAAATCCGGCCGCCTGAACTGCATCTGTATGCATTACTATCGTCCGATGAAGTTCTTGAGATTTCAATTTTACGGCTTTTGCGATTTCACTGATGGGATTGATGGCACCAATTTCATTATTAGCGTACATCAAAGTTACTAATGTAGTATCTTCGTTAATCGAGTTATAAACTGACTCAGCTGACACTACACCGTCGCCATCAACGGGCAGATAAGTAACATCAAAGCCAATATTTTCTAGAAACTGACATGCATGCAACACCGCATGATGCTCAACACTGGATGTAACCACATGAGTACCGGTCTCACGAAGTGCCGTCGCTGCTCCATGAATGGCAGCATTATCTGACTCCGTACCTCCGCTGGTGAAAACTATTTCTCTAGTTCTGCAATTCAGGACAGATGAAACACTTTCCCTGGCATTGTCCAAGGCATGGCGAGCTTCCTGTCCAACAGTATGGACACTTGAAGGGTTACCATACAGATGACTGAAATAAGGCAACATAGCCTCTACTACATTTGAAGCTGTAGGTGTAGTTCCTGCGTGATCAAAATAAGTTATGCCTTGTGGACGCATATTAGCCTCGAACTAAGTCTGAGATCATTCTAGCATAGGTCAGTTGGGGAATCCCCAAAACCAATGGCTTATTACGATAACGTTAACCTTTACTACAAGCATAAGCTAGAATTTTATAAACCAGCTTAGAGGCTGTATATGAGCATGATAAAGGGCCTTGGTTAGGCGAAAGTTCACTCACGTCAAAACCGACAATCTGTCTATTATCGGAGATATGTTTAATCAAATTGGTGATATCATGCCAATTCATACCACCTGGTTCAGGATTACCGACAGCAGACATTATAGACGGATCAAGGACATCTAAATCTACACTTACGTAAACCTGTTCACTTAAATACTCGAGGATACTATCGATGTAATTTGGATCCTCTGTGGGCCAAAAGATACACTTAACATCATTGGAATCTATGTATAGTCTCTCCTCATAGCACAAGCTCCTAACACCAGCTAACACCAGATTCCCTTGTTCATGAATCCGACGAGCTCCCGAGGCATGACCCCACTTAGTCCCCATATATTTATCCCGTAAATCTGCATGAGCATCCAGATAGAGGACCGTAACATTAGGATAGTATTTCTGATGAGCACGCGCAGATCCTATAGATACAGAATGCTCACCGCCGAGCACGCCAACTAATTTGCCCATGTCCAAATAGTATTCAACTGCCATTTGAACGCGCTGCGCCATGAGTTCCGGAGAACCCATATGAGGTTCTAGGTACGGGCTAGTATAAATCCCTATATTGGAAACATCGGCATCCAATTCCAGGTCATAATCCTCAAGTTCTGATGAACTCTGGATAATAGCATTAGGGCCATATCTAGCCCCAACTATGGAAGACTCAGTACTATCGTATGGCACCGGTAATAGAACAGCCGATGCTATATCGAGACTACTCTCTGTATCTGACAGAGCTAAAAAGTTACTATTAATCCAAGGGATATCCTTAGGCATATGCACATTTACCTTACTTTAAGGCCTCTCAACCACCAGAGCACTCCTCTGAGACGTCGTCTCATTCAAACCCTGATCGCTATCTAACCACTCCAATCCCCTATCTAATACCAAAGATTTAACATCTGATAACTCAAACAATTTCTTTGCATCCTCTAAAGCTTGCACGTCGTCGAAAGCCTTACACGAGAAAATATCTATATTCACATAATTTCTACGAGGAAAGGTGTGAATACTTATATGGCTCTCTGCGATAATCACGAACCCTGATACACCTGCATCATCATGATTAGGCCCATTATATTCAATAACATTGGGATCAGTTATGCGAGTCATACCTAGATTGTCTGGATATTCAGTGAGGAAACTACGGACAGTCTCCATATCCCACATTTTTGATATATCTCCTCCATAACCATCTATGATCAGGTGCATTGCCTCTCCTAACTGTCTTCTGGTTGCCTGATATTTGTTAACAAAACACCTTGGCAAAACCTGCCGTTTAGAATATCATCACTTGTACTTGAACACAATTAAGCATGCAACCCGGAAATTTGTCCAATTTCTGACATCGCTGCTATGGAATACGTAACGACATATGACTAGCGCACCGACCGATGACATTATGATCCAGGCAACCGGCCTGACCCACTTCTATGGTCCCCAACCAGCTATTGATGAAGTGACTTTTAACGTAAAACGTGGAGAGATCCTCGGTTTTCTAGGACCGAACGGGGCAGGTAAAACTACCACGATGCGCATCCTAACAGGGTACATGCCACCAACTCACGGACAAGTAACCATTGGCGGACACGATGTCATTAAAGATTCATTAGAAGTCCGGAAACTCGTGGGATATCTTCCTGAAACGGTACCTTTGTACACCGAAATGCCAGTAACAAACTACTTGAGATACATGGGATCTCTAAGAGGGATGAATAATAGAGACTTAAAAAGACGTATACCGGATGTGATAGAACTGTGTCGGTTGAACGACTACAGTAAAACTATAATCGGTAAATTGTCTAAGGGATACAGGCAAAGAGTAGGAATAGCTCAAGCTATTCTTCACGAGCCCGAACTCTTGGTAATGGATGAACCAACTATCGGAATAGATCCAATACAAGTCGTCGAAACACGTCGTCTAATCCAAGATTTAGGAAAGCAGCAGACCGTAGTATTAAGCAGCCACATACTCCCAGAGGTCAGCATGGTCTGTGAACGAGTCTTAATAATACACCAGGGCCATATAGTAGCGGAGGATACTCCAGAAAATCTCGCGCAAACATTACAAGGCGTAGATCAGCTCCAAGTGGAAATAAGTGGACCTCCGAAAGAGGTCACTACGGCACTCCGAACCATAGAAGGAGTTATAGACGTCAATCATAGGAACCAGCCAGACAGAGAAATTTATCTCATAAAGAGCGGGGAAGGACTAGATCTTAGGGATGAGATCTCCAGGGTTATAGTTAGCAATGGTTGGGGATTATTAAGCATGCAATTAATGAGCATGAGCTTGGAAGATATTTTCCTGAGGCTTACTACCGACGAGGATACCCAACCATGAGAACAATTAAAGCTGTAGCTTGGAAAGAAATACAAGTCTTCTTCACTAATCCAATGGCTTATATCGTCGCCCTAATATTTTTGGGTGTGACTGGATTCTTTTTTACCCTTGACCTGGGAGACCCATTTCCGGAAGCTTCATTAAGCAACTTCTATCAAGGCGCAACGATAATACTTGTTTTATTGGCTCCTGCTTTGACAATGCGATTACTTGCTGAAGAACAAAAACTAGGAACAATAGAACTACTTTTAACATCACCAGTCCGAGACTGGGAAATAATATTGGGAAAGTACGTAGCAGCATTAACATTTCTGATAGTCATGATAGCTCTCACCGCTTACTACCCGCTGCTTTTATTCTGGTTTGCAGAACCTGACCCCGGTCCAATATATTGCGGATACATTGGTCTTATATTATACGGTTCAGCAGCGCTATCAATCGGAATATTGACCTCAACATTGACCAGCAACCAGATAATATCATTTGTCGTAGCTGCAGGAATCCTGTTGCTAATGTTTTTTATTGACACAAGGGTGGATGCTGTAACAGGAATCTGGGCTACCTTGTTAAGCGAACTGGGCATGCGGAGCCATTTCAACGACTTTGATCGTGGAGTGTTAGATACAAAACACGTGGTTTACTTCCTAAGCGTCACCGCTATTTTCCTATTCCTTTCCATACGGGCTCTAGAGTCCCGTCGGTGGAGATAAAATGAACGACCGCCCCGAAAATAGATCTACTGATTGGAGAAGACAACGGCGAACCCGAACCCAGAGATCTGCTGAAGAATCCTCATCAGTAACCGTCGAAGACACATCAAGTACAGCCAAGAAAAATAATACTCTGTTTAGCCTCATAGAGCCCGCACTAGACGCTGTAGGGTCATTTGGTACACCCATGGTCATTGCTGGCATAATTGGCATAGCGCTAGGATTAATAATCGTCGCATTTATCTCATCCATGAAAATATATGGGATGATTATTATCATATTCGGGGCTATCCTGATTGGCGTTATTGCGATCATATATTTCAGCACAGTTACTGCAGCGTTCCTAAGTAGGACTGGACGCTACGGAACTAATTCTCTAGTCATGCTCGCCGCATTTCTGGGGATAATCCTACTTATCAATATAATATCTTTCGGCAATAATCAGAGATGGGACAATACCGCAACTCAACAATTTAGCTTGGCAACACAAACCAAGAATTTGCTAGAGGATTTGGATCAGCCGATCAAAGCAATGGCCTTCTTCAGAGAAGATATGGCTTCATTTCCGGATGTAGTCAGAGCGCAACAGATGCTCGCTAGGCGAGCAAAAGTAGAGGATACATTTTCAGAGTTCTCTAACCGCAATAATTTGTTTTCATATGAGTTTATAGATCCAGATATTAATCCTGAAATAGCACGTAATTATGGTATATCAACATACGAGTCCATAATAATCGAAGCTAGCGGAAATAGTCAGACCAATATGATCACTCGGACCGATGATTTGTATAGTGAACTAGAACAAGATCTATACACAAGCATATTGGTTGTCAGCGGACAAGAGAAGCGAAAGATTTATTTCTTAGCACAGCACGGAGAGAAAAATATAAACAGAACTGACCCAGACGGACTATCCACGCTCAAAGATAGCCTTGAATCCTTCAATTATGATGTGGAGGCCTTACGACTTAGCGCGGTTGCTGAAGAAGTTAGCATACCAGACGATGCGGCACTCTTAGTTGTAGCAGGGCCAACAGCTGACATGCCAGAAACTCATAGAGATGCCTTAAATAATTACCTTTCTGGAAAAGACAGTACCGGACAGGCTAGAATCGAGTCAGCTAGACTGATATTCATGGCAGAACCAGATACATCCGACTCCTTTAAGGAATTCCTAGCTCAATGGGGAATATTACTGGGAGAAGGATATATATTAGACAAAGAACGCTCTGACCCCGTTACACCCCAAAGGATCAGATTATCTGCCTATAATCCTGTAGCCCCAGAAGTACAACAAATAGTTCGACCCAGAGGAATACCTTTAGAGATATCCTTCATGCAAGGAGCTACGCCCCTATTTGTAGCCGAAGATGGTCTAAGAATACCTGTCGAAATAGCTCGAACATCCCCCAAAAGCTACTTAATCAATGATATAGAGCGTACCAAGCCCATAGAGTCTGGGGACAATCCTGACCCATCAGGCGTATTCATTCCTGCATATTATATTCAAGCTGTTGGACAAGTAGGATCACCTATCCCAACATCAGCTGCCCCACAACACCAGATATCCCAAATGGTTATATTTGGTGACTCAGACTTTGCTACTAATAAATTCGTTAATTCCGGTAGTGGCGAATCATTGTTTCTCAACTCCGCCAACTATCTACTAGGAGATTTCTCGCTAATCTCTATCCATAATCGACAGACCGTCTTTCGGGAATTCAATTTGGACGTAAACGAATACAAATTCGTGAGATTCTCCTCCTGGTTTTTCCTCCCTGTGCTTATGGCACTTATGGCTACATTAGTCTGGTGGATTAGACGGTAACATGAACATTAGATTGTCCATATTACTAGTCGCTGTACTGGTCCTATTTGCAGGTACATACGGTGTTATTCGATTTACTGACCAAGGAGACCGTAAAGAAAAACAGCCTTGGCTGTATAAGATGGACGACCGTTCTATCATCGCAATAGAGGTGACTCATTTAGGAAGTACCATGCGCTACGCCAAAAAAAGCGGGAGCTCCGATTGGTATATAGAAACCGAAGATGAACCTATTCTCATCCCTATAAAGAAATGGAGTGGCACTACGCTGGTTTTGAGCGGCCCACAAGTGAATCGAGTGCTAGACAGTGGCAGAGGAACCCTCTCCGAATATGGCCTTGACCCACCGCAAACTATCGCTCTGATCACAGAGAGGAGCGGCGTAACGAGAGAGCTACATATAGGGTACCAAACACCTGACGGGGCAAATCAGTATGCTGCTATAGCCGATGATCCGCAATTATTTACGGTACCACAAGTTTGGGCTTTAGTAGTAAATAATCTGGTTACCGCGCCCCCTTACCCAGACGAGCAAGATGTAGCCGGAAACTCGTAACTATTAACAGTACAGCTGCCAGCGGACTTTCCTACTATCATAAGTAGACAAAAATATCACATTCGTTGTTATCTCATCAGGACACCGAATAAAGTGAGGGTTTATGAAAGCCGAGATATTTGCAATAGGCACTGAATTATTAATGGGAGAACTATCTGATACAAACGGTTCATGGATCGCTTCTAAACTTCCCCCACTCGGAATCCAAGTAGATCGTATAACAGGTATAGGAGATAACCTAGAGGCACTCACTGAAGCCTTTGTACATGGTATAGAAAAAGTCGATTTCATTTTCACTACCGGCGGCTTAGGACCCACACAAGACGATCTTACTAGGGAAGCAGTTGCACTCGCAGTAGGAGAAACCGCGACTATTCAAAAAGACATAGTTCAAAAGCTACAAAACTACTTTGAATCTCGTGGAACCCCTATGCCTCAGGCAAATATAAAACAAGCCAACTTAATCCCATCTGCTAGATTTATAGATAATCCTAACGGCACTGCTCCAGGCTGGTGGGCCGAAAAAAATGGCACCCATATTATATGTATGCCAGGTCCGCCTACTGAAATGCATCCCATGTGGGAAAACGAAATAGAACCAAACCTCCGAACATTAGTAAATGACGAAGTCACCTTAACCCGAAATGTTAAGACTATAGGCATGTCAGAATCAGCAATTGACGAAATTATGGATGAATTTTTCGGGAATGAAAATCCATATTTAGGAATATACTCAAAAGCAGATGGGATACATTTGAGGATAATCGCGAGAGCGTCGGATCAATCATCTGCTCTCGAATTAATTAAACCTGTGGAAAATGCCATAAATGATAGATTAGGAGATTATATTTGGGGATACGATGATGACACCCCTGCTCTATGTGTAGGGCGTGAACTTACCCAGCGCAAAATGACTCTGAGTATAGCTGATTGTTGCACCGGAGGGTTTTTATCAGACAACATCACGCATATACCAGAAAGTACCTCGTTTTTAAAGGGTAGCATCATCTCACCTACACCACGGTTATTAGACAAATTAAAACTTACGAATAAGGGACCAGACCAAGGCCCATACATAAATCCCGATTTCGCCCAGAAAGCATCAGAAACGATAAGAGAAACATTGGACACGGACTTTGGATTGGCTATCATAGGCGTACTTGGTCCAGATGAGTTGGAAAATACATCTGTCGGTCAAGTTTATATATCCATTTCTGGCCACAATCAGCAACAAAATATATCTCTTAAACTACCTCCTCGCAGACTTCAGATAAAGCGAAGAGCCTCAAATACTGCTCTCACAGAATTATTGAAGATTATCAAACAGACTAATCAATAGCAAAAATAAAGAAGAGACTGAATACTCAGTCTCTTCTTTATTTTTGCTATATCTAGATAGATAGTTACATAGTCAACTTCCTATACAACATAGGCAAACGTTCTGGTAACGCCCAGATATCATCAAGAACCTCGTAGCTCATATCACCGCACATCTGTTTCAGGTAGTCATGTCCTGATTTATCTACGGTTAAGCAGAAAGGTGTTATGTCTTTTTGCCTAGCTTCCTGCAAAGCCTTATAGGTATCATGAACCGCATATTCTTTTTCAACGCCTTCTCTACTGTATCCTCTGTCTTGAGGGCGCCCATCACTAATCAGGAACAATATTTTCCTAGTAGATGGTTGGTTCTCTAATTTGGTAATCGCATGCCTAACCGCCGAACCCATTCTAGTAGCATGTAACGGAGTGATCTTATCTATTCTGCGCTTTATTTTCTCATTGAAACTTTCTTCAATATCCTTGATCACGTAAAATTCCACATTCTCACGTCCATAGCCGGAGAAACCGTATATACCATACGTATCACCAATAGATTCTAAGGCCTGTATCAATAGAGTCGTACTCTCTTTTTCCAAATCTATGATCCGCTTGTAGTGTCTCCTAACCAAACCTTCTCTGCGACGCCGTAGCCATACCATATACTCTACCGGATCATCTGGAGCGTCCCTGTCATCTACTGTGTTTCTACCTTCATCTATTGCTTCAGCCGTTGACGCACTCATATCAAGCAAAAACACCACTGAAACATCTCGCTCAATCTTGTTCCTGCGCCAATATATCTTCTCATCTGGAGGAACATTCATGCGAAGGTCTGCCCAGGCTTCAATCGCAGCATTTAAATCTATGTCTTCGCCATCAACCAAACGATACGTTTTACGGAAAGTTTCTGGCATTATCAACTCAAACTGCCGCTTCACATGGTTCAATAGAGAACTAAAGTTTTTTATAGACTCATTGAAGAAAACCGACTCTCCTTCATCCAAAACCTTTTCTTTTACTATGCACCACCGTGGTTTATAATCCCCTGCCCTGAAATCCCACTCGTCATACGAATATGATTGGGGTTCACGAGCTTCTAATTCACCGCCTTGATCGTCGTCATGAAGCAGCGGACCATACCCTTCCCCAGATTCTGAATCAGGAGGAGGAACTCCCGCTTCCTTCATGATATTTTGAGCGAACATAGACGTACTATTACTAATATCACCTTGTTCAGCGTCTAACTCTAGCTCAGCACTATCTTCAAGCATCTGTTCGAGTTGCTCTTGTGACAAAGCCTCACCTTCACCACTCTCTCCCTTATCACTTTGCAACTTAGTTAAAAGTTGGACCATCTCAGGTTTGAAGTCCCCTCTATAGTCCACAGGCTCGGGAGACTCATAGGGGTTCCCTTCTCCGCCTTCTCCACCTTCTCCATCTTCTTGGCCCGCACCGAGTTTATCCAACATGGATTCATATTGTTCTTCTGAAAAATCTCCTGGATCATCCAGATCCTCGGGTTGCCATTGGTCTTCTTCTTCTTCTCTATTTTCAATGCTATGTATTATCTCGTAAGCCCTGAGTGCCGCTTCAGCAGTGTCTTCAACGTTCGCACTCACATCCCTAAGAGCATGCAATATCTGCGAAAGCATTATAGATTCTTCCTTATATTCCGTTGGCACCATTAGATCAGTAAACTGCTCAAGACTCATATGAATTAAAAGTTCAACTAGAGCTTGTTGTAATGGTAGTTCTTGTATCTCAGGTCGACCAGACCGAGCCTCTATTTGAACTCTCTCAGAAGCCGTTCTGATACCTGGATACTCCATCTTAATCCGGTAATCCAGTCTACAATCTTCCAATACTGTAAATAGATCAAATGCTAATTTTCGGTCTTCAAATAAATTAAGGAATCTACCTATATCGGTATAAGCGTGAGCCTGATCACTTATGTCAGGAGCATCGTCTCCCATATCTCTGAGTAAAGCTGCCTGCCGTTCGCTTTGACTTGATTCCAACTCAGTTCGCCTCTGATCTTCAAAGCATGCTGCTGGCTTTTCAAAAACGAAGTTAAAACTACCAAATTCTAAGTGTCCCACCTGATGTGTTGCGACAACTTTGAACCACGAAAAGTTCTCATCTTTACGGGGATAGTGGTCCACAATGGGGGGTAGAAATACTTTTGTGCCGTCCGTAGAAGCTGTATCTTCATCTATCCATCCAATGTTTTTATTGACCAACTCCTGCGTATCAAGAACATCAATCGTGGAACCTGATAACGCGCTACAATAAAGCTTTACAACGCCTTTGACTCTCTCAAGCTCCAAGCTTGACGAAAGTGTCTCCAACATAGATTCTGATGTAGTAGATTCTATCTTGAAAAATGCTATGCCACTATCAGGATTGTCTTTTAGCATTTCAACACCGTGCTGATACCACGTGTCCAATTGGTTCATAGTAATTCTATTCAAAACTACATCAAGACTTTTCAGGAAAGGTGCTACAGCATCAGGGGACGTTGCAAGCAAACCTTCAGCTAAATCCAAAATATGTGTTTGAGATGTTTGAGGAATCTGCGCTAATGTAGAGGTACCATCTGCTAGGAATTTAGCTGTCTCTCTCAAGCCAGTTTTTGCCAGTCTTTCCCCTAATTTCAGGAATCGACCAGTCTGGCCTTCGTCTATTTGCTGTAGCGCCCTAGGGGCAAGTTCTAAACAAGTTTTTACTTCCCTCCAGTTGCTATCGGTTAGAGCTCTACACATTGACAGAAAAGCTTCCCGTTCTCGGCCCATTGCCGGAAGAACATCACGTCCTAGCACTAGACATTCCATACTGACATCGTAAGATTTATAGGATAATGATTCTATCAAAGACGCAAATACTTCTACGTCCCAAAACGGCAAACTTCTAATAAGGTCAGGACTAACCTCAAAAAACTTGGCCGATAATGTACTAGATTTCCAAGTTCCCTTATACAAACTACGGCCTAATCCTGCCCATCTAGGAATATACTGAGGCCTCAAATTGCCAACTATCAATGGACTTGCTTTAAAGAACGCCACCGCAAGGGCTGGAGAGTCCTGGGCGAGATATGTTCCGCATCTTGCCCATTGCATGAATGATGGAAAAGCCAAAGCCCGTGCTACATGGGACCCTACCCTATAATATTCAACAGCTGATTCCCAAGACCTCACTGTTTGTCCGGCTATAGACACTCCTTCTTTAGCCCACAAGTTAAACTCTTCTTCATTGAACGCTGAGTCCATCGACTCGGAAGCCTCCTGAAAAGCTTCCAACACGGCAGGCGGAAACTGGCTGAGTGACGATTCGATATCATTATTGCCATTACTAGTCAAAGGAAATACCTCCCATCTATTAGCCTTCCTCAACTATATTGAGTAATTGTTGAAGAATCTTAGCTGTGGCACCAAACACTAAGTAATCCTGATAGGCGTAAGATACCGAGGTTGAGGCTTCTCCGTCTACCCATCTCGATTCATACCTTAAGCTCTGAGAATCTAATAAGTGTTTAATTGGGGTTTCTACTACTTCGGCTATTTCTATCTCGCTAGGATGAAAATCATAAGGATAAGGAATAGTCCCTACGTACACTTTAACGATAAAATCACTACGAGTGATTATATCGTCCAACTGCCCTAGAACAGTGATATCTGCTCTAGAGATACCCATTTCCTCTTCTGTCTCCCTCAAAGCAGTATCTAGAAAATCCATATCCGTAGGGTCCTTAGCTCCGCCAGGGAAAGACATCTCGCCTTTGTGGTGTTCTACGAGTTGTGATCTCTTGTTCAAGAGAACACAGTATTCACCGTCTTTATCATACAGCAGGATCATGACAGCAGCAGGCATTAATCCATCCGGATTAATTTGCCTCACATCATGTCTATCAAGATTTGACCGCAGAGCCTCTAAGCTAAATTGGGACATTAGATCTCTTAGTTATTCAAAAATTGAGGTCACAACCTCTTCAACACTTCTCTGCAACTCTAGCTCATCTGTCAATGTCCAGACTATCGCTACCTGACACGCCCTTCTGGGCTTTATACCCTGAGTCATGAGGCGCCCTGCGTAGATAAGCAACCTAGTACTAGCTCCTTCTTGCAACCCATGCTCTCTAAGATTCCTGACTTTCTCGCCTAGTTTGGCCAACGCCTCTGCCTGATCAGATGTGCATCCGCTTTCATTCTGAACAATTTCTGCCTCGACGTCAGCAGGCGGATAGTCAAATTCTACTGATATAAATCTTTGGCGAGTACTGTGTTTAAGATCTTTTAAAGCGCTTTGATAATGAGGATTGTAAGATATGCACAACAGGAAACGGTCATCAGCTTCGACTACAGAACCCGTTTTCTCTATAGGTAGTATTCTTCGGTGGTCTGTAAGAGGGTGAATAAGCACCGTCGTATCTTTTCTAGCCTCTACTACCTCATCCAGATATAAAATAGCACCTGTTTTTACAGCGCGCGTCATAGGTCCGTCAATCCACCTAGTGCCATTAGCGTCCAAAAGATATCTTCCCACTAAGTCACTTGCTGTGAGATCTTCATGGCAGGCAATGGTGACTAATGGTACTCTCACCTCTCCATCGTTAACGGGCTGAGCCGGAGAATCTTTAGCAACTGTCAGAGGTCTCCCCAGTTTCCAAGCCATGTACTCAACGAACCTAGTTTTCCCACAACCTGTCGGACCTTTCAACAATACTGGTATATGTTGCTCGTATGCGGCTGTAAACAGTTCCATTTCGTCGCCGACAGGACGGTAGTAGGGTTCACTTCTAACAAGAAATTCTTCTATAGCATATTCTTTAAATTGAGGTTCAGTTGCTTCTACCATTACACCTTCCCAACTTTCGTTTTTACTCTGTCTTCCCATAATTTACGAACGGTCTTGCTAAGCAATATCATATCACCGCTATTACTTACTTCAGCCTGAGACCGATTCAATCTGTCCTCAGTAGACATCTGCGCGGCAATCCGTCTATTCGCTTCATCAGACGCCATACCGTTACGTGCATGCAATCGTTCCAGAACAGCTTCAGCCGGAGCGGTGACAGTCCAGACCTCATCGACAAGCCTATCCCACCCCGCCTCTAGCAAAACGGCTGCTTCGAGAACCACTACGCTAACTCCATCGTCCTTCAGTGATCCTATTTTTCCTTTAACCATATTTGCCATTCGAGGGTGCATAATGGAGTTCAATCGGTCCAACTGGCTCGCATCTGAAAAAACTACAGATCCAAGCTTTTTCCTGTCGATATCACCATCAGGCCCTAAAATGTCTTTTCCAAACGCATCAACCACTGCTTGCCACGGCTCTGAATTAACCTGATAGGCTTCATGGCCTACTTTGTCGGCGTCTATTACGTGCGCTCCTAATTCCTGCAACATAACACTCACCGCACTCTTGCCACTTCCTATACCACCAGTCAAGCCTATGACTAACATAGATACCTCGATTTCGCAGCGCTCGGGCCATTCTATCAAGGCCTAATCAGGTGGTCAACTAAACCCTTAATACCGTTATTCAGAGATATAAATGTTCCTCCCTCTGTCAGTATAGGCCTGTTGCAATAAATCAAATTGAGTTTGGTATTCCGGAGTATGGATTGGACTCGTAGTCATTATCAACGCGTCCTCTCGGTTATCGGAATAATATCCCTTTCTGATACCAGCTGTGCTAAATCCATATTTTTCGTATAATCTTTGGGCTATAAAGTTAGAAATGCGAACCTCTAAAGTCACAACCGTAGATCCGTATTTAGTCGCTGATCGGATACTCCCTATCAAGAGCAATTCACCAATCCCGCAACCCCTCAATGCTTCCCTAACGGCTATTTCCGTTATGTGAGCTTCGTTACCCTGAAACCAGACTCCAACATAACCTGCTAGCGTTTGAGACCCAGCAGTCTCAACACTAGGGCTTTTAAAAACATTCTTGATAGTATGAAAAAACGTTTCTATCCATGGGCCTTCTGATAGAGTGCTTTCATCTGTATCAATAGAATCTACGGAGGCTTGGGCCAGAACATCATAGGCGACTAAATAATCTGAATATCTGTTATTAAGTTGTCGCTTGAAGGAAGTCCCGGGCCATAATGGAGAAAATGCCTCTTTCTCTATAGATAACACTTCCTCAATATCCTCAGCCTGCATAGTGCGAAGACCCAAGTTCATAAATATTTACCCTCAGCTCCCCTGATCAAAAACCAGACTCATCAACATTCGAATCTGATATATAAGAACTAGCCAAATTGCTACGCATATCCACGTAGCAATTTGGCTAGTTCTTTAGGTTTCTGCAATGCAACCTGATGACATGAATCTATTTCAACTACCTCGGCATCCTTGATTCTTGCCGCCATTATCTTTTGTTTCTTGGGAGGGATCCACTTATCATCATTTAATACCACGTAGGTAACAGGGCACGGTATATTCATCATTGATAATGATAATTTAGTCATTAGGACCCTGATAGGCAATGGCCCAAAGTATCCAATACTTTGCACTATATCCATAGCATCCATAGTGTTACACAGTACTCTACTGATAATATTTTTTGCTAGATTTATGTCTCTACTTACCAGTCCATTCAACAAATATGAAAATCGCAACATATACCTATAAAGTGCAGGGAATTGAGATATGATAGTCCCTTGATCTTTCGGGACAACCCCGCTGATCAAAATTATCCTAGAAGGTTCCAGATCTAGTGTTGCACATGCCTGTAATACAATCGGAGCAGATGATCCATGCGCTACTATAACTGGTCTAACTAACCCTTGACGCTCGATTGACCTAGCTACAGATTGGACACACTCTTCAAATTGAACTGTGCTAGTATCGCCATCTGAATCCAGTCCATGCCCAGGCAAATCCAGAGGAAATACTTTTCCAACCGCACGATAGGCGTATAACCTTGGAGGATGCTCATCGGGCGAAGTCATTTCCCCCCAAACTCTGCCCCAACTCCAAGCTCCTTGCCCTGCTGCATGCACTAATAAATAATCAGTCACTTTATTACCACCTGTATTCCACTCTCGTAAGCTGGCACCTAACCACAACTATTCCTGACTGCACTATACAACACACCTGCGCAATCCTTCGACTAGAATGTCTTCCTCATCCTCCATAACAGTGCGCGGATCTAATAACACTTTATCGTCCTCTATCCTAGCAATAATCGGTGGGATATTCTCACGAAGACGTGTCACCAGCGCTTCCGCACCACCTGATACGGTTGCACTATCAATCGCCAGGGACCAAGAATTGAGAGTTTCTCCTGGCAAACTGCCCCCACCGACCGCTGATTTGCTTTCAATAATTTCTGTATCCACCTGCAAGCATTCTTTCCATTTCTGAGCTCGCAGTCTAATCTCATCTGAACATGCAGATATCATCTTCCAGATTGGTATCTCTGTCTCCGCTTCTCCTTTCAGGTAATGCATTAACGTAGCAGTCAGACTTGCCAAACTCATCTTGTCAATTCTGATGGCTCTTGCCAGCGGGTGCCGAGACAATGTTTCTACTAACAACCGGTCTCCTGAGATTATTCCGGCTTGTGGTCCACCTAAAAGTTTATCTCCCGAGAACATTACTAATCCTGCTCCGGAAGCTATACTTTCCTGAGGAGTTGGCTCATGAGCCAGTCCATATTTAGCTGTATCAAGCAAGGCACCGCTGCCAACATCGTGGATAACCGGTATATTATTTACTCGACCGAGCTCCACTAACTCATTAATAGCGACTTCAGCAGTAAAACCTTCAACCTTAAAATTACTGGCATGCGCTTTCAGAAACACACCGGTTTCAGAACTTATGGCATTCGCATAGTCACGTGCATAAGTGCGATTTGTAGTTCCGACATCTATCAGCTTCGCCCCACTTTGCTCCATTACCTCGGGAACTCGGAATCCTCCACCGATTTCAACCGCCTCTCCTCGTGAAACTATAACTTCTTTGCCATCAGATAAAGCCGATAATCCCAGAAGTAATGCAGAAGCATTATTATTGACTACTAACGAGGCTTCCGCTCCAGTAATTTCTTTAAGCAAAGATTGCAAGTGGGATTGCCTAGACCCTCTCCTACCATTAGACAAATCGAATTCTAAATCCGAGTATCCGGTGCTTGCCGCAACTGCGGCTTCAATTGCCTGATTACTTAGAGGAGACCGACCAAGATTGGTATGGATGATAACACCGGTAGCATTAATCACCTGGATAGGCGATTGAACAGTAAGCAACGCCACCCTATCTTCAACGGTTGCAACAATTTCTAAGAGAGTCGGACATGTATTTCCCTTTGATATAGCTTCACGGGCTTGCTCTATAGTCTCTCGGACTAATTCTAGTATCCAGTCACGCTTATATATCGCAACTATTTCTCGGATTGCATCATTCTCGAGGACGCTATTTACATTGGGAAGGTTTCGATATTGCATAGTTATAGAGGCAGTTCCTGATTATAATGAATTTAGGTACAAAACATTTTATCACGATGGGGACAATTGTTTGCCACTCATAATCTACTTCATCTTACGCACACAAACTAGAAATACAGTCCTAAAGTCTATAAAATGTGTTCAAATATTCTAATGGTGTGAAAATGACGTCTAGTCACGTCCCCTTAAAAGTTAAGATCATCGGTATCTTAGTAGTTTTCATACTGGTGATATCATTAGCTGGAACTGCTGTCCAATCCATAAATGCAGTGCTTTCAGAGAATGCATCCCAAGGATATATGACTCGGGATCAGTTCACTAATGGTGATAGCAACGATCGCTTTGTGATAAATACACTTAAATTCGTTTGCCCATTCCACTAGTACTATTCCTACCGTCCCTAAAAAGCAAACACTAATTACACCGGAGCCTAAATATGCAACCTACTCTACCTCCTGAAATAGAAGCTTTTAAGAACACTATTCGACAAATCGTAAAGGATGAATGCATCCCGTTGGAACCAGATTATCTGGCCAACCCTCCCCAAGAAGGGATAGACCACCCCGGTGCGCCAAGAGGTGTGCTAGAAACAGTGCCGGGCATCATGGGAACATTGCCAGAAAATCTATGGAATCATCTCCACCAGATATCCAAAGACACAGGGGTGTATACCTCTTTCGTTCCAGAGGCTTATGGCGGAGGTGGTATAGGCGCTTTAGGACATGTGATACTGGAAGAAGAGATACAAAAAAGCATAGTACATCTCCCAACATCTCCAGTACCCATGTTCATGATTGGGGCTTGCTCTCCAGAACAAGAACAAAAATACTTGTACCCCACTATTAACGGCGATCTTTATTACGCTTTTGCTCAAACAGAACCAGAAGCAGGGTCTGACCCAGGCGGAATGATGCAAACTAGGGCTGTCCAAGACGGCGACGATTGGATCATTACTGGTACTAAAATGTTTATATCGGGAGCAGAATCGGCCGACTATCTATTAGTTCAAGCGGTAACAGACCCTGATAAACGACAAAGAGGCGGTATAACAATGTTTATCGTCGATAATCCCAGTAAAGGGTTAAGCTTTGACCCTATTCGCATATGGGCTATGCCAACGAAAGCCCAACAACATTTCGTGCACTTTGACAACCTACGAGTCCCTCAAACACAGGTTTTAGGGGAAGTAGGTTATGGATTCAGTCTCGGACAACAATGGCTAGTCCATAATGATCGGTTACTGCGCGGGTCTATGGCTCTTGGCATCCTAAGTAGAGCTCTAGAGATGGCTATAGACTGGTCCAAACAACGAGTTACCTATGGTAGACCTATATCTGACAGACAAGCAATCCAATGGATGCTCACTGATGTATATATCGATCTAACCGCTCTTAGAGCTCTGGTCAGACAAACCGCACAACGCACTGACAATGGAGAAGACGTTAGGGTCGAGGCATCGATGGTTAAGTATTGCGCAGGTGAATGGGGTTTCAGAAGCATAGACAAAATAATGCAAATATTCGGCGGACTTGGAGAAAGTCTAGATATGCCCATCGCTCATTGGTACCACATGCTTAGGCACGCCAGAATTGGCGGTGGGACATCTGAGATTCATAAATTTGTCATGGCTAGATCACTATTGAACGGCAACGTCAATTTCCAAGGATAAGTGTAAAGTAATCAGTAAAAAATGGCACTTCAGTTGCGACTCAATAAACTCAAGGTTACAATCGAATCATAAGCTTATAAACAAACTATCGTTATAAATCAAGGAGATCTATGGTCCTAAGTGACAAGTCTATAAAGGAGCAACTACAAAACGGAAGAATAATAATTGAGCCGGTCGATTACGCTGACATACAACCGGCTAGCGTAGATTTGCATCTTGATTCAAAGTTCCTTGTTTTTACCAATTCACGGCAACCTTATATAGACGTCAAGAAAAGTTTGGACGGATTGACCGAGCGAGTGGAAATCGATAACGAATCTCCCTTCATGCTCCACCCTGGCGAGTTCGTTCTAGGAAGCACAACCGAAAATATAGAACTTCCCGACGACTTAGTCGCTAGATTAGAAGGCAAAAGCTCACTCGGCAGGATCGGCCTGGTAATACACTCTACAGCAGGGTTCGTAGATCCGGGTTGGAAAGGTCACCTAACGCTTGAATTAAGCAATTTATCGAGATTACCAATCAGCTTATACTTTGGAATGAAAATTGGGCAAATATCATTTCTAGAGCTGAGCACACCCGCAGAGCGATTGTATGGTTCTGAGTCATTAGGAAGTAAATATCAAGGGCAAACAGACCCAACTCCCAGCAGATTCCATCAGGACTTCAGGAAATAATAACCCTAGAAATTATACGGAAAGAGTATAAATACTATTTTGGAGCCAATGCAACTAGCGTTAAAACTCGCTTTAGAGGGCTGTGGTACCACAAGTCCTAACCCTTCCGTCGGGGCGATAATAACTAGTGATGGTATTGTCGTTGGCCAAGGCTATACACAACCCGCAGGCCAAAACCATGCGGAAGTTATGGCAATTGAAATGGCAGGATCTAAAGCTTTCGGGGCTACCATGCATGTAACCCTTGAGCCGTGCTGTCATTATGGTAGAACCCCACCTTGTACTGATGCAATAATTTCAGCAGGTATTAAGCAAGTAAAAATAGCGACGTTAGACCCGAACCCTGAAGTGTGTGGGAATGGTATAACAACTCTTGAACAGGCTGGGGTATCAGTAGAAATTGACGATTCCATTAACACAATTGAATTGTACGAAGGGTTTGCTAAACACATAGTGACCAACCTGCCTTTTGTAATAGCTAAGTTCGCCATGAGCTTAGATGGGAAAATATCAACCAACTCAGGAGACTCCAAATGGATCACAGGAGACGAGTCTCGGGCAGTCGTTCATGAGATACGTAGAACTAGTGATGCGATCATAGTAGGAGTTAACACAGTAATATTAGATGATCCTCAGCTCACCGCTCGGAACCAACAAGAGCATCCACTAGATCATCAACCACTAAAAGTTATAATTGACACACACGGTAGGACCCCTCCTAATTCACGATTATTCTCTGAACCAGGTGAAGTGCTACTGTTTTGCTCAGAAAATGCTCCTTCAGAAAAAGTTGCCGCACTAATACAGGCTGGCGCAAAGATCATTCAGACGAAACAGTCCCAGAACGGGCAAATCCACTTGCCATCTGTAATGGAACACTTAGGACATAACGGGGCAGTCAAAGTAATGATAGAAGGCGGGGGAACTATCTTAGGATCTTTCTTTGATAACGAATTGATAGATAAGGTCTATGCATTCTGTGCTCCGATTATAATCGGAGGTATTAATGCACCATCACCAGTTGAGGGTCTTGGTGTACATCTCATGAATGAAGTGTATGAATTGAAAAATACTAGATACGCCCAGGTAGGTAACGATTGGCTGACAGTCGGATACCCTACAAGGAGGTCATAGCATGTTTACCGGAATTGTGGAAGAAGTTGGACAGATCGAAGATATCAGCAGTTCTGGGTTAAGTGTTTATGCTTCAACAGTCCTAGAGGGCACTAACCTTGGTGATAGTATTGCTGTAAATGGCACATGCCTAACTGTAGTCCACATCGACGACAAAAGTTTTACTGTCGATCTCGCACCAGAAACAATGAAACGCACGGGATTTGGAGATATGACACAAAGCGATGTCGTAAATTTAGAGCGACCTTTATTAGCCAATGGCAGATTAGGTGGACACATTGTACAAGGTCATGTGGATGGAACAGGGAAGATTACGTCTATAAAAGGTGATTCTGATTGTTTCATAATAACCATCAGATCTCCTAAAAAGCTAATGCCATACATCGTATCTAAAGGCTTTATTACCGTAGATGGTATAAGCCTAACTGTTGTGAAACGAAATGCTGCATCTTTCACAATCTCTGTGATACCATACACTATGGATCATACCAATTTGAAAGGGAAACAAATTGGACATTTGGTTAATTTAGAAGTCGATATTGTCGCAAAATACGTCGAGAACCTAATGACCAAATAATCCATAGCGTCTCATAAACGAAAGAGAGTTCTATAAACATGTCATTATGTAGCGTTGAAGAAGCGATATTGGACCTGCAAGCAGGGAAAATGATTATAGTCGTAGATGACGAACGTAGGGAGAACGAAGGCGACTTGGTAATGGCTGCCGAAAAAGTTACTCCTGAAGCCGTCAATTTCATGATAACAGAAGCCAAAGGCCTATTATGCATGCCGATGACTCCTGAAAGACTTTCAGAATTAAATATCTCTGCAGTCAGCAGTGAGCATACTGAAGGTAGTCTACCCACGGCCTTCCAAATTGCAGTGGACTACAAAATCGGGACTACCACAGGAATTTCAGCACCAGATAGAGCTGCAACAATACAAGCCCTCATTGACCCTAAGTGCACCCCGAACGACCTAGCCAGGCCCGGACACTTGTTTCCACTCCGGTATAACACCGGAGGTGTTCTAGCTAGAGCTGGCCACACTGAAGCTACGGTCGACCTATGCAAAATAGCGGATATGTACCCCGCTGGCATTGTATGTGAAATTATTAAAGAAGACGGCGATATGGCCAGAATGCCTGATCTAGAGATATTTGCCGATAAACATAGCTTGAAAATTTTGAGTATAGCGCAGATCATCGCATATAGAAGGCACAATGAAACTTTGATCGAAAGAGTAGCTGAAGCTAGACTACCATCCAGATATGGTGAGTTTAAGATTGTGGCTTATAAGAGTTCTATAGATCCTGGAGAGCACATCGCTTTAACTATTGGTGACTGTAGTTCAGGAGATCCCATATTGACTAGAGTCCATAGCGAATGCTTAACAGGCGACGTATTTGGTAGCATGAGATGCGATTGTGGCGAACAAATAGATCTTGCCCTGCGTATGATTGGCAAAGAAGGAACCGGTGCACTCCTATATATGCGCCAGGAAGGTCGTGGTATTGGCCTACACAACAAAATTAAAGCCTATTCACTGCAAGAAGATGGTTTGGACACTATAGAGGCTAATGAACAACTAGGATTTGAATCGGACCTGAGAAACTACGCTCTTAGTGCCCAAATGCTGATTGATCTAGGGATAAGCAAAGTAAAGCTAGTAACAAATAGTCCCAAGAAAGTAGTCGGACTTTCAGGATACGGAGTGGAGATCACAGAAAGGGTTGATGTTGAAGTCCCGCCTAATGATGAAAATCTATCCTACTTGCAAACAAAACGTAACAAGATGGGTCACTTTTTGGGATCTTGTTCATAACATACACCTAATGAACTCCGCCTTGCATAAGCCAAAATCTATCACATTATCAGCCAACTTTGGACATTAAATAGGCTTCTATAAATCCGGCTATACGCCCATCCAAAACAGCCTCTGGGTTTGTGCTCTGATAGTTTGTCCTATGATCTTTGACTGATTTATATGGGTGCAGAACATAGCTTCTAATTTGATTTCCCCATTCCGCAGACACCCTATCACCGAGCAACTTTGAACGCTCTTCAGATCGTTTCTTGTTTTCCATGTCAAGAATCCTAGCGTTCAATATACGCATAGCATATTCACGGTTTTGATGTTGTGACCTCTCTGTCTGACAGCTAACCACTATACCTGTAGGCACATGGGTAAGTCTTACGGCCGATGCTACTTTTTGGACATTTTGGCCACCAGGACCACTCGATCTAAACGTATCCATCTTAATATCGTCCTGTCTGACAGAAATGTTTACTTCCTCATCCAAAGCAGCTGGTAGTACTTCTACTTGAGCGAAAGATGTATGTCGAAGATGATTTGGGTCATATGGAGAAAGACGAACTAAACGGTGAACCCCTCTTTCTGCGCTCAAATATCCATAAGAATACCTGCCGCCTATTTCAATAGTTGCCCCTCTGACTCCAGCCTCATCCCCATAGGATAAATCCATAATCTGTGCTGGTCGTTTATCATCTTCTGCCCATCGGGCGTACATACGAAATAACATTTCAGCCCAATCCTGAGAATCAGTACCGCCTGCTCCAGCATAGATAGTCAAAATAGCAGGCCTGTCGTCATATTCTCCAGATAAGGTGAGCAAAACTTCCTGTTGTTCCATAAGACGATTAAGTCTTAAAACATCGTCTTCCAGTTGGCTTTCGAAGGAATGATCCCGTTCGTCTATTGATAAATTGACTAAATCCAATGTTGCTTCAACATCACGTTGTAGCCCTCTCCAAACTGAAACAGTTTCCTTAAGTTTACCCAGAACCTGCATGACACTCTGGGCATTTTGGTAGTCGTCCCAAAATCCCGTGGCACCAGCTTCCTGCTCTATACGTAAGATTTCCTGTTCTTGTTTAGAGACGTCAAAGACGCTCCACTAGCAGATCAATTTTCACTGTTAATGTCTTTAACTGTTGAAGTAAATGTTCCATTTATTTAGCCCTTTACGTAATCATTATAAAAATCTGACAGAATTTAGTGCGAAACTGACAGCAACTACACTCTTATAAACTATAACACTTTGGGTATAATCAGGTACTGTCACTGACCAACATATCATATACAATACAAGATATCTCTTGCTCCAAGGACGATGATGTTAGACCACGGTACGTTAGATCAAGACCACAACAATCAAACTGACATGCTAAGGCACAAACTGCGTCATTCGGCTGCTCACATAATGGCAGATGCAGTATTGCAATTATTCCCACAAGCCAAGATGGGCATAGGGCCTCCAACACAGGATGGATTTTATTACGATTTTGATGTTCCTCAACCATTTACTCCTGATGATCTAATCCAAATTGAGGAGTTAATGAACAAGACGATATCCCAAAATCAACCTTTCATCCGAAAAGAATTAACAAGAGATGAAGCTACAACCCTATTTACCGACCAACCATATAAATTAGAAATAATAGAAGCCATACCTGACGCAGAAACTTTAAGCATTTATACCCACGGAGACTTTACGGATTTATGCCAAGGTCCTCACGTAGAAAATTCCGCAGACATACCAGCTATGAAATTGTTAAATATTGCAGGTGCATATTGGCGCGGTGACGAATCTAGGCCAATGTTGCAAAGAATATATGGCACTGCTTTTGAAAACCAAGAGGCACTTGATGAGCATCTAGAGAAGCTAGAAGAGGCGTTAAGAAGAGACCATAGAACGATTGGCAAAGATCTAGGCTTGTTTAGTGCACATGAAGAGATAGGACCTGGTCTAATTGTATGGCATCCCAAAGGTGGAGTACTTAGATCATTAGTTGAAGACTATTGGCGTGATATCCACTATAAACATGGATATAGCATCGTATATTCCCCGCACATCGGTAAGTCTAATTTATGGGAGACTAGCGGGCACTTGGGCTTTTATAAAGAGAACATGTATGCCCCAATGGAGATTGATGAACAAGAATATTTCTTGAAACCGATGAACTGCCCGTTCCACATCATGATCTACAAATCCGGCCTTCACAGTTACCGAGAATTACCATTGCGTATAGGTGAACTGGGCACAGTATACAGATATGAAAGAAGTGGAGTAATGCATGGACTTATGAGAGTCCGAGGATTCACTCAAGACGATGCTCATATTTTCTGCATGCCGGACCAAGTAGAATCAGAGGTTGGAGGGGTACTTGACCTAACTTTTGAAATATTGAGTGCCTTCGGATTTACGGACTACCAAATTTCCTTATCTACAAGGCCAGAAAAATATGTCGGAGAACTGGCTCTGTGGGACCATGCAACCTCATCCCTTGAATCCGCATTACAGTCACGAGGACTCGACCACGACATTGACGAGGGTGGAGGAGCATTCTACGGTCCAAAAATTGATATCAAGATCAAAGATGCATTAGGCAGAGAATGGCAGTGTAGTACCGTCCAATTTGATTTTAACCTTCCCGAGAGGTTTGACCTGACATTCCAGGATTCTGACGGCGAGCGAAGGCGACCGTACATGGTTCATAGAGCTATACTAGGTTCTCTTGAGAGGTTCTTCGGCGTACTAATAGAACACTACGCCGGTGCTTTCCCCTTATGGTTGGCCCCGAATCAAGTCACTGTCATTCCTATTGCAGACCGCCACTCTGAGTATTGTGACATTATACGAGAGACCCTTTCAAATGCTGGCTTTAGAGTGGAGATAGACAATAGGGGAGAACGCATGAACCAAAAGATCCGACAAGCTCAAATGCAGAAAGTACCTTACATGCTAGTTATTGGTGATAGAGAGCAGGAGAGCCAGATGATCTCAGTTAGGAGCCGTGAATCGGGAGATTTAGGATCGATGAACGTTGAAGATTTGATATCTAAAATGCAATCAGAGACTAAATAAAGCGACAATCATCACACAGTTGAATCATCTGCTTTATTTAGTCCATATCCATTCGACATCTACGCCGTTATCAACACCTGAGACAACTTTTCTGCAATAAATTTTTTCATCATAGTCAAAGCTCGGTCGGATTCCACGCTTGGCATATTACCAAACCCATGTGGCATTCCATCGAACATTTCCAGTTGTATATCTCCACCCAAACTTGAAAATGATATTTGGAAGTTCTGTGGAATTGACAGTGGTACATTACTATCATTCGTTCCCTGGATGATTAGAGTCGGCGGTAGTATAACGTTCTCACTACGATCAAGGATTTCTTGAGGGTTTCCTTCGTGCATCGCATCTACGTTAAGAAAATAAGCCTCTGTTGATGCGACTAATCGTTCCTCACCAGCACCCTGAGCATATAAATATCGTGCGTACGGATCTAATACTGGCCAACAACAAATGCTATAGAGTAAAGATGCATCGTGTGAACTGGCTAGAGGTATTGACTTATATCTCGGGTCCTCTGGCTTCATGGCATTCAGCATAACTGTATGTCCGCCGCTAGAACATCCCATTGCTCCGACGCTATTCGGATCTATTTGAAACCTATCGGAGTTCTCTTTAAACCAACGTGTAGCGTAATTTATATCTGATATCTGAGCTGGATAAGGATGTTCTGGTGCTAATCGATAATCTATAGCGCAAACTACCATTCCAGCCTCAGCTAAAGTTGTGTTCATACGCGCGTCATTATCACGTTCCCCTCTATTCCATGCACCACCATGGACGTCAATCAAACCAGGGAATATCCCTTTCGCATCTGGAGAGAAAATAGTGGCTTGCCACGATGTATCCCCGTCTTTACGTAACTCTACTTCCGTAACAATGACTTCATATTTGGCTTCAGGTTCATATTTCTGCGTTACCATTATCTGTTCCTCCACTAAACATTATTCATAACCATAATAGCTAGACTTATAAAGAACAACTACAAATCTAATCAGGGGTGTCAAATTTTGCTGTCCACAAAGGTTCCTCACCATTCCATACTCGTTGCATATTGTGAAACGAATTTATGGCTCGTTTTGGCAAAGACTCCAATGTAGGTCCGGCAGTATGCGGAGTCACTATAACGTTTTCCATATGACGTAAAGGTTCATCTATCGAAGGAGGTTCATTTTCCAGAACATCCAACCCTGCACCAGCAATGCCACCTCTTTGGAGCGATTCTAACAGAGCTTCTTCATCTATTATTCCACCACGAGCAGTGTTAACTAAGAGTGCGTTTGTTTTCATTAAGTCTAATTCACGCTTTCCTATCATATGATAAGTCTCACTCGTTAGTGGAACGTGAATACTAACCACATCGGATGTCTTGAGCAATTCATCAAGCTCAACCGACTTCGCTCCAAGAGCTGTTTCATCAGATACTGAAATAGAAGCATATTTGTCATAATATTGAATATCTACGTCAAAGCCTCTAGCCCTCTTTGCAACCTTTTGAGCTATATTGCCGATTCCAATCAACCCCAAGGTTTTTCCTTCAAATTCAAACACGTCTATCCTTCTGTTTGCTGCAGGACCGCTATCTTCGCCTTTTACATAGCTGGAGTAGTGTATCAATCTACGATAAAGCGACAATATGAGCATAATCGTGTGCTCAGATACTGCGACACTATTTGCTCCTCCATTATTAGCTACAGGGATTCCCAGATCTGACGCTAACTTCAGGTTCATTCGATCATAGCCAGCGCTTAAAAGCTGTATCAGGCGACATTTTTCCGCTGCTTGCAATACCCTATCCGATACCCGTCCTGGCCATAATAAAATAAGGTCGGCATCTTTAACCAGATCGATTTGCTGCTCTTCCTCCAAATCTATTGATTCTGACACAATGTTCCATCCTGAAGGAACTTGATCAGTAACCATGTTTCTATAATCTCCGGTCAAGTTCGTGAAGAAAACTACCTTGGGGATCGCCATAACTACCTCTCTAAAACTTAGTAATAAAAGAGTTTAACATAGGGAAAGAAATCAAAGGTAAACTTACTAACATTAGGTATGGATTTGTCATCAGAAATGATTAACAATAACCATTGTACAAAGTATAACGGTCAAATTTTCTTGGAGGCACAGTTGGCTAACCACCTGATTAACGAAACGAGCCCATATTTACTTCAGCATGCTCATAACCCTGTAAATTGGTATCCGTGGGGTGATGAGGCTCTTCAAATCTCCAAAAAAGAAGATAGACCTATTCTTTTAAGCATTGGGTATTCTGCTTGCCATTGGTGTCACGTAATGGAGCGCGAATCCTTTGAGAATCCGGATATAGCCGCATTAATGAACGAACATTTTGTCAACATTAAAGTCGACCGCGAGGAGCGTCCGGACTTAGATGCCGTGTATATGGAAGCAGTTCAAATGCTCACAGGAAGCGGTGGATGGCCTATGACGGTTTTCTTAACCCCAGAAGGCAAGCCATTCTACGGAGGAACCTATTTCCCTCCTGTAGACCAGTCCGGCATGCCAGGTTTTCCACGCCTACTCACCTCAGTGAGCCAAGCTTACCAAAACAATAAATCTGAGATTGAAAGAGTGACATCACAATTAACTGAGCAGATGGGCCGTAATGGCAGTATGTCCTCGGGTGTAACTCCTCTGACTATAGACGTACTCCACCAAGCCTATAATGCACTAGCAAGCAACTTCGATTATCAGAATGGCGGATTTGGTAACGCACCTAAATTTCCTCAACCCATGACTCCCGAGTTTTTACTCCATTATTATAGCCACAATTACAATCCGCGCGCACTTGAAATGGTTGAATTCACACTAGAAAAGATGGCTTATGGTGGTATGTACGACCAAGTTGGAGGAGGATTTCATAGATATTCTACAGACTCCTACTGGCTAGTACCGCATTTCGAGAAAATGCTATACGACAACGCTCTTATCGCTAAACTATATGTCCACGCTTATCAAATAACCCACAAACCCTTATACAAGCGAATAGCCGAGGAAACGATAGATTACGTGCTCCGTGAAATGACTAGTCCTTTGGGTGGATTCTATTCAGCCCAAGACGCGGACAGTGAGGGCGTCGAAGGGAAATTTTTTGTATGGTCCCGCAGCGAGATAATAGAAGCATTGGGCGAACAGGCAGGGGACATATTCTCACGATTCTACAACATCAGCGAACGTGGCAATTTCGAAGGTCAGAATATACTAAATATATCCAAATCAGAAGTAGACTTTGCCACGGACAATTCAATCAGTCTCGAAGAACTAACCACAATCCTCAACAAGGGAAAAGCCACCCTATTGGAAATACGCGAGAAAAGAATACATCCACTACTGGACGATAAAGTATTATCATCCTGGAACGGATTAATGATAAAAACTCTATCTGAAGCTGGGGCTGCTTTTAACAGGGAAGACTACATTGAAGCCGCTAGAAAATGCTCTGAATTCATCCTTACAACATTACGCAGCGAAGAGAGGCTTCTAAGAACTTATAGAGACGGTACAGCTAAACTCCTAGGATACCTTGAAGATTACTCTTTCATAGCAGATGGCCTCATTGCACTGTACGAAAGCACTTTTGAAGACTATTGGCTACAAAATGCTATCTCGATATCTGACAACATGATCAATCTATTTTGGGATGACAACTTGGGCGGATTTTACGACACGGGACATGACCATGAGACGCTAGTAGTCCGACCACGCGATATATTTGACAATGCTCAGCCGTGCGGTGGTTCTATAGCATCTGATGTGATGGTCAGAGTAGCAGTCATCACAGGAAATGACGAGTATTTGGAAAAAGGTATAACTCCTTTGCGAGGATTACACCAATTAATGGCCCGAGCTCCATCTGGAACCGCGCACTGGTTATCAGTATTGGATTTCCATATTCATACACCAAAAGAAATCGCTATTATTGGGGCTAAAGAGGATCAAGACACAGACAAATTAAAGGACGTAGTCTTCCATACTTACATTCCTAATAGAATAATCGTTGGAAGACACAATCCTGACAACGGCATCACTTCACCTCTATTGGACGGCAAAGAGCAACAGAACGATAAACCTACCGCCTACGTATGTGAAAACTATACTTGCCTTAACCCTACAAATGATCCGCGCACCCTGCTTACTCAACTATCAGATGAATGAAAATAGCATGCTCATCTGAGCAGCAAATTAGTGGTAGCCGGCGTACGTATAGCGCGGTATAATAATCCGGTTAAAAATATATATGCTGACCATGTAAAACATTTACTGATACGGAGACAGTCTGTAGTAAGACTTTCTACCACAATAAGAAAATGTCACATATAAGCAAAACCCTCTCAACGGAGTCTTAACAAAACCTGAAAAATGTTATATCCCACCACCAGGGAACGTTGAAGAATAAGATCATCAAATTACCTTCTCTGGAAATACGGGAAGGTAATTTACTAAAAGGAAGGCAGTTTTTATATGCGAAATAAAGTGACTATTGTTGGAGCTGGAAACGTAGGAGCAACTACAGCCCAGAGGATTCACCAATTAGGGTATGCAGACGTAGTAATAGTAGATGTAGTTGAAGATCTCCCCCAGGGCAAAGCTCTAGATATGTTGGAATCTGGACCTGTCATTGGTTCTGATGCCCTTATTACAGGAAGCAACGGTTACGAAGAATCTGCTAATTCGGACATCGTAGTAATCACTGCAGGGATAGCTAGAGGCCCGGGTATGAGCCGAGACGATCTTTTACTTACTAATATGAAAATAACCTCAGCGGTGACTGAACAAGTAGTTAAATATTCACCAAATTGTATTATCATCGCCGTTACTAATCCCCTCGACGCAATGCTGCAAAATATATATGAAAAAAGTGGTTTCCCGAGAAACCGCGTGTTCGGAATGGCGGGAGTACTAGATACCTCACGGTTTAGAACTTTCATTGCCCAAGAACTAGATGTCTCCGTTGAGGACGTGCAAGCATACGTACTAGGGGGACATGGAGATGACATGGTTCCGTTAGTTAGATATACCACAGTTGGAGGCATCCCCATAAGTGAGCTTATGGATGATGATCAGATACAAAGATTAGTCGTCAGGGCCAGGCAAGGTGGAGGAGAAATCGTAGCTCTTCTTAAGCAAGGGAGTGCCTACTATGCTCCGTCTGCGTCTATCACACAAATGGTTGAATCAGTTTTATTGGATAAAAAACGAATCCTGCCTGCCTGCGCATATTTAGAGGGAGAATATGGCATCAACGGACTATGCGTGGGAGTTCCAGTGAAACTCGGTGCAAATGGAATAGAACAAGTAATCGAAATAAACCTAACAGACGAAGAACGCAGCGCACTGCAAACTTCTGCAGATAGCGTGAAAGAACTAATCGACGTCATGGCTAAAGGTAACTCCTAAACCGACTCGACATATCATTTAATACCCAATATATAACGATTCAGGATTCAGGAGATTAACATATGACAAACCGGAGTCCTAGAGAAGCCGAACTACTTCGCAAAGCTACATCATACCTTCCAGGAGGAACTGCCGGTAACACAAGTTTCTCAGATGATTTGCAGTTCTTAGTAAAAGAAGGCAAAGGTTCCCACATATGGGATGTAAGTGGCAACCAATATATTGATTGGTTGATGGGGTCCGGTCCCATGATCCTTGGACATGCCCACCCAGCCGTCACCGAAGCAGTTATTGATGCGGTAAGACACGGTAGCACATTTTTTGCTACGAACGAAAATGCCGTACTTCTGGCAGAGGAATTGATTAGAGCAGTACCATGCGCAGAAAAAGTTAGGTTCACTACAAGCGGGACGGACGCCTGTTTCCAGGCTATGCGGGCCGCCAGAGCATACACTGGAAAAGATAAAATACTGAAATTCGAAGGCGGCTTTCATGGAACTAGTGACTATGCCGTTATGAGTGTTACTCCCTCAGCAGCCAACGAATATCCCCAAGCTACTGCAAATATGGGAGGAGTCCCCAAGGTAATTGAGGACCTAGTACTAGTATCACAGTACAATGATCTTGCAACAACACAGTCTTTGATTGAATCGCATCATAATGAATTAGCCGCTGTGATCGTAGAACCTTTACAGCGTGTGATATCTCCGATGCCAGGATTTCTACAAGGATTACGAGAACTCACTGAAACATACAACATTCCACTAATATTCGACGAGGTTGTGACTGGCTTTAGATTATCTTATGGGGGAGCTCAAGGACATTACGGAGTCACGCCCGACTTATGTTCGGTAGGTAAAATAATGGGCGGCGGATATGCCCTGGCTGCAGTTATGGGCAAGGCCGATATAATGTCAGTTTATAGCCAGTCAGAGGTTTCCTCTGATGATTATGTCAACCAGATTGGAACGTTGAACGGCAATCCGATAGCGTGTGCTGCCGGACTCGCAACGTTAGATCAACTTAAACAACCTGGAGCATATGAGAAGCTGCGAAAGACTGGTAAAACCATCAGGGACGCACTAGTTTCAATATGCGCGGATAATAGCATTCCAGTGCAAAGCTCCGGAGACGATACTATTTTCGATATATTTTTCAGCGAATCCCCTGTTACAAACTATCGTCAAGGTCTGCTCGCAGACTCACAAACAATGAACAAATTTAACACTGAACTACTTAGGCATGGGATCTTAAAAAGTTGGCCTCAAAAATATTATCCTTCTTTAGCTCATACAGATGATGATATATCCCAAACCATACAAGCATTCAAAGAAATTGTCCCTAGTCTGCGATCATAATTACAAAAAGACTGTAGGACTCCGATATATCCGGTAAAAATACTAATCGCAAAGGAGACCAATATGCCAGAATCATCACAGATTATTTACACTAAGACTGATGAAGCTCCAGCGCTTGCCACTCATTCGCTGCTGCCAATTCTTGAGGCTTTTACTAAAGGATCAGGCATCAAGTTTGAAAAATGGGACATATCACTGACTGGGCGCATAATAGCAAACTTTCCAGACAAACTAACAGAAGACCAAAAAATACCTGATTATTTGACGATACTAGGAAACTTATGTGACGACCCAAAGGCTAATATTATTAAGCTCCCCAACATCAGCGCATCAATCCCACAACTGAAAAGCGCCATACAGGAGCTCCAGGAAAAGGGATATGATGTACCCGATTATCCAGACGACCCATCAAATGCAGTTCAGCAAGATATATTTGACCGCTATTCCAAAGTTTTGGGTAGCGCGGTAAATCCTGTACTACGTGAAGGTAATTCTGACCGTCGTTCATCTACAGCAGTCAAAGAGCATGGGAAAAGAAATCCTCATAGAATGATGCGAGATTGGCCAGAAGTATCTAAAGCTAGGGTCGCTCATATGACTAGTGGTGATTTCTATGGGAGTGAGCAAGCTGTAACTATAGGTCAAGACGGTACAGCCGTTATCGAATACGTAACCCGTGAAGGTCGTGCCACAGTTCTCAAATCAGATATACCATTAACAGCTGGCGAGATTTCAGACTGTGCTGTTATGAACGTACGCGAACTTCGCGAGTTTTACAAAGAGGAAATGGAAAAAGCAAAGGCAGAGGATGTACTACTCTCCCTACACATTAAATCAACAATGATGCGGGTATCAGATCCTATAATATTCGGACATTGCGTGTCCGTATATTATCAAGATGTCCTCGAAAAACATTCTCCAGAGATGGGTGAGCTAGGCGTTAATCCAGATAATGGAATAGCAGAACTCTACAGCAAGCTTGAAGCCCTAACTGATGACAAACGCGCAGAAATAGAAGCGGACATTGCGGACGTCTATAACGTAAGACCAAAACTTATGATGGTAAACTCAGATCGTGGCATCACTAACTTTCACGTCCCCAGCGACGTAATTATTGACGCCACTATGCCTGTTATGATCCGTGACGGAGGTAAAACGTGGGGACCTGACAATGAGCTCCATGATACCGTTGCAATGATACCAGATCGTTCTTACGCGACTCTTTACCAGGCAGTCATTGATGACTGCAAGGAACATGGGGCGTTTGACCCATCTACCCTCGGTAGCGTTTCTAACGTTGGGCTAATGGCTCAAAAAGCAGAAGAATACGGCTCTCACGACAAAACCTTCAAAGCGCCCGGGAACGGCTCCATTCGCGTAGTAGACTCATCCGGAACTACATTAATGGAACAGATGGTGGAGGAAGGTGATATCTTCCGAATGTGCCAAACTAAGGACGAGCCTATTCAGGACTGGGTAAAGCTCGGGGTTAACCGTGCGCGACTCACAGGATCACCATCTATATTTTGGCTAGATGAAAATAGAGCTCACGACGCTGAATTGATCAAAAAGGTAGACAAATATTTGCCAGAACACGATACGACAGGGTTAGAGATTCGTACTATGTCAACTGTAGATGCTGTACGGTACAGTATGGAACGCGGTAGAGCCGGACAAGATACTATCTCTGTCACTGGAAACGTATTAAGAGATTATCTGACCGATCTATTTCCGATCTTGGAATTAGGTACCAGCGCTAAGATGTTATCGGTAGTACCTCTACTCAAAGGCGGAGGAATGTTTGAGACAGGCGCAGGAGGGTCAGCTCCTAGGCACGTGCAACAGTTCGTTGAAGAAGGCCATTTACGCTGGGATTCACTTGGAGAATTCTGTGCTTTAGTAGCTTCTTTTGAGCACTTTGGAGAAGTATTCGACAATGCCCATGCTCGGCTCTTAGCTGATACTCTAGATCAAGCTATCGGCCAGCACTTGGAATTTAGCCGCAATCCATCACGTAGAGTCAAAGAGCTCGATACTCGGGGGAGCCATTTTTACCTAGCCCTATATTGGGCAGAGGCTCTAGCCAATCAGACAACAGACCCTGATATAAAAGCACGGTTTACCCCTATCTTCCAGCAACTGTCTGAAAATCAGGATAAGATCGTTGAAGAATTAAATGACGTGGCTCAAGGTAAAGCAATTGATATTGGCGGATACTATCTTCCTCACGAAACTTTATCCGCTCAAGCGATGCGACCGAGCAGCACGTTGAATAGGGTTATCGATTCCCTATAGGTAGGACATTTGGAGAGGTCGATTTTGAGAATCTATCTTTCCAATACATTAGTTAACATGAATCTGAATATATAAGAAAGCCAGGGCTTGAGCCCTGGCTTTCTTATATCAACACATGCTTAGAAGATTAGACTAACTACTAGTGCTACTCGCCAATTTTAGTTCCAAAGGAGCCGTATTTATTATGTGTTTTTTCAGTCCCAATTCAGCAGGCGAGATACCCATTGCCAATCCTATCAGTTGTGGCAAATGCAATATAGGTAAATCAATCGATCGATTTGCTTGCTTAGCAGCTTTTGGCTGAAATCCATCTAAATTCAAGTGACACAACGGACAAGGCGTAACCATTGCATCAGCACCAAGATCCTTCGCCTCGGAAGTATGATTACCCACCATTGCCATAGAATTCTTTTCGTTTATCGTCAATATTGGAAATCCACAACATTTAGTTTTGCCCTCAAAATCTACAGCTGTTGCTCCTAGGATTTCTATTAGAGTCTCTAAAGATGTCTGCCTCTCAGGATGTTCTTCGATGCCTAACGCCTCAGTCGGTCGTACAATATAGCAACCATAAAAAGGTGCTAACCTCAGCCCACCCAATGAACGCGTCACATGTGGAAGAAGGTTGTCCAATCCGTAATCTTCTATCAATATCCAAAGGAGATGCTTTATTTCCGCTGTACCTTTGTATTCCAAACCTTCTTCAGCTAAATAACCATTGATTTCAGCCAAGTAATCCGGATCAGCTAACAGTCTCCTATTCGCCTGTGCAATAACCCCTTGGCAAGTACTGCAAATAGTCATGATTGTCAGGCCCTGTTGCTCTGCCTTAGCCAAGTTGCGAGCATTCAACGTATCCGAAAATAGTTGATTTTTCTCCTGCATAACCCCTGCCCCGCAACAAGTCCACGCATGAATTTCGTCAAGTTCAATCCCTAATCTGTCGCAAATCAACTTCGCGGATGGGTAAAGCTCTGGGGCCCCCCCCTGAGAAACGCAGCCCGGATAAAATGCATATTTCAATGTTTCCTCCCATTTGCCTAGTAAACAACATTATTATTTATATGGTGCGTTTACTATTATTGTTCAAGTTTGCGGTACAAATTCCTGACTATCTGAACATCTTCTACAGATTTATGTATCAACGGGGGTAATTTGCCATGAGTCATAGCTCTCCATCCCACTGGTGCAAATCCCAGCAATGCAGGGATATTCGTAATCCCCACCGTCTTAACTGGAAGCCTCAATTCATCTAGCCGACCAGTATGCCCAACGGATTCTATGAATGCGTCCGCATGCCTAGCACCATTGTTATTGCCGTACCCGGCTTCTATAGCTTGATCATGCATAGCCATGATCCTATCCATTGGAGCTACTCCTTTAGGACAGACCTGCACACATATGTTACAACGAGTACAATCCCACATTCCTGAGGGTTGCCCGAGAACTTTTAACCTATCTCGGGATACGCCATCTTCATCACCGTCCCTTGGATCAGCCGTAAATCTATAAGCCTTAGCCAATGCAGCAGGTCCTAAGAAAGTTTTATCGACTTCAAGCACAGTACAATCGGACACGCATGCCCCACAGAGAATACACGCCGTAACAGCCGAAAGATGCAACATGGATTCATTAGAGACTACATATTCCCCTTCTGGCACCACGCCTTCAGGTTGCAAGTAGGGTTCAATCTCGCGGATTTTATTCCAAAACATATCGAAATCCGCGACCAGGTCTTTTACTGTGTCCATATTCCCTGCGGGTTCTACCAAGATTACGCCATCTTTATCCATAGATTCAGAAGCTTTAGTCTTGCAAGCCAATCCACCTTGACCGTTAATCTTCATCGCACATGAACCGCAAATAGCGCTGCGACATGAACATCTCAGACTCAAAGTCCCATCATCATCTTCCCTGATCTGAATAAGGGCATCCAGCACTGTAGCATTCTCATCAATAGCAATAGGGTATTCTTGCCACACATAACCAGAGTTATTAGATTCTGGATCGTATCTCTTTATTTTTACAGTAACATCCATAGTTTAGTATTTCCTCTCTTCTGGAGTCCATTTAGTAATTGTCACTGGCAATTCAGATAACTCTGGGCCAAGTTCACCCTGCGTAACCACAATATGTTTCAGCCAGTTGTCATCGTCCCTGTTAGGATAATCCAGTCTAAACTGAGCTCCTCTGCTCTCTTTACGCTCCAACGCGCTGATAGCGATAGCTTCGGCACAGTCGATCATAAAGCCTAATTCAAGTGCAAAAATGAGGTCAGTATTAAATACTTTGCCTTTGTTATGTACAGGCACACTTCCATATCTTTGCTTTAATCCTTGCAGCTCTTCTATAGTTTCTTCTATTCCCTCTTTTGTCCTGAAGACAGCTACGTTGCGATTCATGGAGTCGCCCATCTCTCTCCTGATCCTACTCCACCTGTCCCCGTTATCTGGGCGATCTAGAATTTCCTGAAGGCGCTTCTTCTCCCGAGATACAACTTCGTCTTCGTTAAAATTAGAGAAGGATACCCCTCTGGAAGCATCCGCTGCGTGGGATCCTGATCGCTCACCAAATACAATCGTATCGAGTAGCGAATTTGCGCCAAGTCTATTACCCCCGTGGACACTTACATTGGCACATTCACCAGCCGCATATATACCAGGTATATTGGTCTGGCCATCTACATCTGTTTTTATTCCACCCATGATGTAGTGCATTCCAGGACGTATCGGAACTGGTTCCCTAATCATATCCTTGCCTGTCAGGTCTATTCCCAGTTCTCTGATCTGTGGTAACTTCTCCATGATGAATTTTTCACCCAGATGCGTACAGTCAAGATGAACGCACCCATCAATACCATTGCCCGCGTTAATTTCAGTCTGCTCTGCGCGGGATACTACATCCCGAGATGCTAATTCCATCATATTCGGAGCATACTTCTCCATAAATCGGTTGCCATTTTTATCTCTTAAATAAGCTCCCTCACCTCGAGCAGCTTCTGATAGCAACACACCACTTCCTGATATTGTGGTCGGATGATATTGAACCATCTCCATGTCCATAAGACGAGCACCAACGTTGTATGCAAGAGCCATACCATCGCCAGTTACGATAAGGGCATTGGTACTCGGTTCAAACAATCTCCCACAACCACCCGTACATAATATAACTGTCTTTGCTCTGATTGCGTGCAGTTGACCAGTACGAATCTCTAGCGCTGTCACCCCCGATATCTTTCCATCTTCCATAATTAAAGACGTGACAAACCATTCTTCGTAACTCTGAACACCAGATTTTACTAGTTGTTCAAACATGACATGTAATAAAGCCTGACCTGTGAAATCACCTACGAAGAAAGTCCTAGCTACCCTCTGACCCCCAAAGGCTCGTGTTCCCAGTTTTCCTTCATCATCTCTATTAAATGTGACTCCCATATGTTCCATATCTATTAGAGATTGACCGGCAGCTCTACACATTACTTCTACTGCATCCTGATCTCCTAAGAAATCACTACCTTTAATGGTGTCATATGCATGGTCTTCCCAATTGTCTCCTCGGTCCGTCAAAGCCGCGTTAATCCCACCCTGAGCTGCGTTTGAGTGGCTACGTACAGGGTGTACTTTACTGATGATCGCGGCATTCGCCCCAGCATCTCGCGCTGCGATTGCTGCCCTCATACCAGCCAAACCGGCCCCAACTATTAATACATCGTGCTCAAGCATTTATACCTCGTCCCGTTTTTATCGAATCCGATGAGTGCTACATAAATAACGCAGCTAACATCTGTAACGATAGACTCCTATCTAATTATCTCCCAAAACTTGTATTGCCAGCAACAGCCCTGCAATAGTTTTTACATCATCTATCTCACCATTGTGAATCAACCTCATGACATCACTGACAGGTATTTTCTCAATTAGTATATTTTCGTCATCATCTGCTTCCAGTTTACTCGGGGTCAAACCAGTCGCCAGGTATGCGTGCATATATTCATCACACCACCCCGGTGCAAGGAAGAAACTAGATAGATGTTGCAGATTCTCTGCAGTACAGCCGATCTCTTCCTGAAGTTCACGTAACGCTGCGTCAGAGGCTAATTCACCATCATCCATTCCACCAGCGGGCAATTCTAATAACGCGCGGCCTGTAGGAGTTCGAAATTGGCGTACAAACCAGATATTCTTATCTTCATCTACGGGCACCATACAAACTGAATCTATATGTTCAATAACTTCACGAGTCGCTATCCGTCCACTGGGCAATTTAATGGTATCTATTCTCAAGTTCAGTATCTTGCCATTATATGGTCGTTCTGTACTTAACGTCTCTTCATTTAAGTTATCTGTCATATTTAGAATCCTTCTACTGTCCTCGGATACTGAATCCCAGCCGCCGAGTCAACGTTGCGTAATAATGATTTGGAGGATTAGCTCTCAGAAATCTAGCTTTCAATGAACTGCGATCCACTTCTATCCAGTCCCCTGGTTCGACAGTTAGATTCAAAAATCCATCAACGCTCAGTACTGCTTCTTGTGTTCCTTCGAGGTGCAGGTTAACTTTCGTTTCGGCTGGAAGAACCAAGGAAGCAGCTAAACCAACATGAGCCGCGATCGGTTTAAGAACAATAGAGTCTGAAGATGGGTCCAGTATAGGCCCCCCTACTGCTAAACTGTATCCAGTACTACCCGTTGCGGTCGATACTATGATTCCATCAGCTCGTACAGAAGCTAGGTCTGCTCCATCAATTACTGTCCTTATAGTTACCACTCTAGAAATAGATCCACGCCCTAAAACGACGTCGTTCAACGCATGGAAATTATTCGCATCGTCAGACGCCTTTTCTCCATTTCTGTAGAGTTTACAACGAATCATACTATGTTCTTCGGTTCTGCAATCACCATTGAGATACATTGGTAGCTTTTCCAGAGCGTCATCCACTTGCAATTCTGTCATAAATCCTAGACGTCCCATATTTATACCAACCAAAGGTATATCTCTAGGCGCAGTAAGCATTACGGCGCGAAGAATCGTACCGTCTCCTCCCGCTGTAATAACAACGTCTGTATCCGGAATTTTCTCACGCAGAACTTCTAGATTCTCGGCAGGAGAAACCCAACTGTCCTGTTCCAAAGACAACTCATTTACGATAGCCGTGCTTAGATCAAGAGCCTCGGGAATCCTGGCATTATATATAATTCCAATTGTCTTCATAAATTAAGCGTTATCTCAAGAGTAACTGACCAACATGTACCCATTAACGTATGCTGATCGCCGAAAGGCAGGCGAAGTCTAGCACTGCCCATATTTAGTGTCAATTACTGCACACATCTCTCCGTTAATTGACCAGGCCTACCAGCGAAACCGCCGCCAATTCTGCAGTTTCCAACATCCAGCTCGGCATTATGCCCAACCACACGGTTATCGCCGCAGATACTACGATAGATAATTTAACGAAAATTCCTGTCTTGATGTTATCGGTTTCCTTAAGTCTATCATCGCCCCTGAACATGACGCGTATCACACGCACATAATAATAAGCTGAAACCACGCTATTAATAACCCCTATAATCGCCAGCCACATCAAACCTGAATCAACAGCAGCAGTAAATACATAGATTTTTGCGATGAATATCCCAGTAGGGGGGACACCGATCAACGCAATAAGAGAAATCACTAGAGCAACTGTTAAGAAGGGAGTTTTCTTATATAATCCTGCATACGAATCTATATCATCACTGCCTAATAATTCTCCTATTTGGCTAATAGCTAGTAGAGCAGTTAGGTTAGCAGCAGCATATGCCACAAGATAAAACAGAACACTGCTCATCCCGATATAGGAGTCCCCGACATACGAAATAGCTGCAACGCCGGCTAAGATATAACCGGCATGGGCGATAGTACTATATCCAAATAAACGCTTGATATTTGTTTGAGAGATAGCTAATAGATTGCCCACCGTCATCGACAGAGCAGATATAAGGGCGAATAAAACAGCCCAGTTCAGATCTACATCTCCCAAACCGACATAGAAAAATCTAAGAACAAGCGCGAAGGCGACAGATTTACTAGCAACTGACAGGAACGCAACCACCGGAGTAGGACTACCTTCGTAAACATCTGGAACCCACATATGGAATGGAACAGCGGATAATTTAAAGCCAAATCCAACAAGGAGTAAAATTACCCCTAGCAGGATTCCATATTGTTGGTAGGCCATTGTGTCCAGCGAAGCGCTGGCTAATCCCTCAGATATACCCCCGAGCGTTATGCTTCCACTCAGACCATATATGAACGCCATACCGTATAACATTACCGCAGAACTCAGAGCACTAACAATAAGAAACTTTATGCCAGATTCTGTTGATTTCCCATTCAATGAGAATGCTGATAACGCAGCCAATGGTAATGTAGTCAACTCTAGTGCTATATAAATAGTGACTAAGTTTTCAGCGGAAACTAATAACATCATGCCTGATGCTGAGAGCAGGAGCAATCCCAAATACTCTCCCGTCGGAACACCCGAATCTCGCAAGTAGTCACTAGAACCCAATATAACAATTGCTAACGCGCCAAGAACGAGAAAGTTAAAATATAAAGAAAAAAGAGACAAACTGAAGCTTGAGTATAGAATACTGCTCGGGCCGACCAGCGCGACATCTTGAGATACATGAAGACTAGACACCAATGAAAGAGCAAACACTAAAGGTATTATGAGACCAATTAAAGCGATCAACAGTACCGCTTTTTTTCGAGCTATAACTAAGTCTGCCAATATGGTCAATATTGCTAGCGCAGCAATCGATATCTGCGGAGACAATAAATATATATCATTAAAATTCATATACTAATCAGTTACCCAACAACCCTGTATTTATCAAGCTAACATTATTAATTACGGACACCATTGGCTCTAATCCTGAGTTGAACACATCTGTTAAAACTGATGGATACAATCCTATTACTATAATACTTACAATCATCAATAACAGTGGGACAGACTCCACCATGTCGGCGTCTCTTAGATCAGCCAAATGATCAGGTAGTGTCCCAAATAACGCACGTTGAATCATCCACAAGATGTATCCAGCGGCCAAAACAATTCCTAGCACGGCTATTACCGTAAGGATGGGGAAAGCCATGAAAGCTCCAAAGAAAACCAATATTTCCGAAACAAAACCACTAAGACCCGGAAGACCTAAAGAGCCAAATCCTGCTATAAGTATGGCTATTCCGACTATTGGCATGCGTTGGGCTACTCCACCTAGTTGGGGTATAGACCGAGTATGCGCGTTATCATAAATTAAACCGACACATAGAAATAACAATCCGGTTATAGTTCCATGGGTGAAAAGCTGCATAGCAGCTCCCGTGAGGCCCGTTACGTTAACATAGTAAGATGCACCCACCGATGCGATACCCACCAAAACCAACCCCATGTGGCTTACGCTGGAATAAGCTACAAGACGCTTGAGATCCGTTTGCCTTAGAGTCACAATACCACCATAAATTACACTGATAACCCCTAGGGTCATCAACACCCATGCGAAACTCTGAATCTGCTCGGGAAACATACCTACATTTATCCTAAGCAAACCATATCCGCCCATCTTTAGCATCACCCCTGCCAAGATGACGCTTGCTGCTGTTGGAGCATCTGTATGTGCATCTGGCAACCACGTGTGAAGAGGCCATACCGGCAACTTGATAGCAAACGCTACAAAGAAAAGCCAAAATAGTACAGACAGGGAGATAATTCCAGTGGTCGGCAACAACCCTGATCCTGACTCCAGAGTACTTATCATATTTAAGGCATGGTCACCCTGTGTCAAAATCAAGCCTAATATTGCAACGAGCATCGCGGCACTACCTGCTATGGTAAAAATCAGGAATTTCATTCCCGAATACTCACGGCGACCGCTCCCCCAGGTTGTTATCAACATATACATTGGAATCAATTCTACTTCCCAAAATAGGAAAAACAGCAAGACATCCAATGAAGTAAAAACACCCATAACAGATGTCTGAAGCAACAAGATCCAAATGAAATATTGTTTCACTCTCAGGGTAATTTTGAGCGAGGCAAGGACAGCACAAATTCCCAAAAGACCGGTCAGCAATACTAGCGGCGCACTAAGCCCATCAACCCCCAACAAATAAGTGGATTTAATTGCATCTGAGGATATCCAAACCCACTGATCCAAGAACTGAAATCTTGACGCCGTGTCTGTCCTATCAAAAAGGCCAAACACCAATATCGCTAAAACAAAATCACTCGCAGCAACGCTGATAGCGATAAAGCGACTAAAAAGTCTATTATCAGGACCTAGGAGTATTACCAAAGCCCCTATAGCTGGGAGAAAAACCGTCGCTGTGAGCAATCCGTTAAATTCGTTCATTTATCTAGTTCCGAACTTCCAATCCGAATGCAAGGTACATGGCTAATAAAACAACAGTACCTACAACTGACACCATGCCATATAACTGAACTTGACCAGTCTGAAACGTAGTTAATGTGCTACCAAGTCGCTTAGATACAAAAGCCAAACCATTAAACATCCCATCTATTATGTATTTGTCGAAGGCGTCAGAAGTCCAAACTATCCCTTTATAGAATAGTTTCCGCACGATAATGTCCTCATACAAGTGGTCAATAAAATATTTCTTGCTTAATAAAACATACAAAGGGCCTAACCTAGAGATTGGGTCTTCCGCAGGATCAGTGCCAGAGTATCTAGAACTCAGGTATATCCACGAACCTATTCCTAACCCAGTTATGGCTATCGCACTCGATATAATAGCTACCATCGGATCAAACGCAAGCGAGTGCATATTAAGGTATGCAGGTAAAGACTCAATAAAAAACTCTGTAATCCAATGTTTAGGTATTCCGAAGATACTTTTCACCCACTGCGGGTTTGATATATAACCTACAGTCACTGTTAAGAAAGATAAAATCACAAGTGGCATAACCATTAGAACTGGTGATTCCGCAAGATGGACATGAGTAGATACACTAGGTCCAAGATCAACACCTTTAGATTCCGCATCTGACGTCTCCTTGGCACCACCCCCTCTAAATTGGCCATGGAAAGTAAGATGTATCATGCGGGCACTATAAAGAGCTGTAAGGAATACTCCTGCTAGAAGTAGAATCCACACGATCATCTCCATACTACCTGCTACTAAGCCCGATGCCTTGTGTGCAGACGTTAGGATCTCATCTTTACTCCAAAAACCAGCGAAAGGTATTATGCCCACAAGACTAAGAGCTCCTATTACAGTTGCCACGTAAGTCACCGGCATCGATTTTCTCAGGCCACCCATATATTGCATGTTAAATGTTCCAGCAGCATGATTCACACTACCTGCGCACAAAAATAGCAATGCTTTGAAAAACGCGTGGGTAAAGAGATGAAACAGAGCTGGACCAAACGCTCCTAGACCAAGCGCTGCCATCATGTACCCAAGTTGGCTTATCGTCGAATACGCCATAACCCGTTTTATATCGTTCATGACTAGGCCTAAAGTAGCCGCAATAAATGCTGTAACCGCACCAACAATAGCTATTATCAGCAAGGTATCTGCAGACTGTTCAAATACCGGGTACAACCTCGCAACAAGGAATACACCTGCAGCTACCATGGTAGCTGCGTGTATTAAGGCACTGACCGGAGTTGGGCCTTCCATGGCATCAGGAAGCCAGGTGTGCAAAGGAAACTGACCGGATTTACCTGCAGCCCCTGCGAAAATACCTAACGTAAACCATAACAAACCTACTCCACCTAATAATCCAGCGCCACCAATTGCTAATGGTTGAGCAGCTACCCAAATATCAGGTATATGGAATGAATTAAGACCAACGCCGGCGAACGCATCTGATTGAACAAACAAATATATAATCGCCAGTAAGAACCCTACGTCTCCTATTCTAGTAATGATAAATGCTTTTTTAGCAGCTGCTGCTGCAGAACTCCGTTCATGCCAGAACCCAATAAGCAGATACGACGACACACCTACCAATTCCCAAAATACATATAGTTGTACGATATTCACTGCTATGACGACACCAATCATAGAAGCTGTAAACAAAGCCATGTATGCGTAGTAACGACAGAAACTAGCATCTCCCTTCATATACCCCAAGGAATATATCTGAACCAGAAGACTCACTCCTGTTACTACTACCAACATAACTGCTGTCACTGGGTCAATGAGCAAGCCAATGCTTATTTTCGCAGAACCTAGTACGAGCCAATCATGAGCGTCGAAAACTATTTTATCGCCACGACTCAATATGGATAACACGTACACTGATATCAGGAAAGCACTTCCTAAACAGGCTATCAGAAGTAGTCCACTAGCAACTGCATATTTATTGAATAATGGCCTCACAATGAGTGCGATAACCAAGAAAGATGCTAAGGGCAATAGAAATACTGACCAAACTAACCATTCACTAATCATCTATAGCTTCCTCAGTATTTCCTCTGCAACGTGTTCACGGCCTTTGGGCACATAAATCCGATAAGCCTCCATCTGGCCCCAATCTCTTATATCTCCCTCAGGTAGTATACGAGTTGGCAATCCTTCCGCTTCAAGGACTTCTTTCCACATTTCAGCGAGGATAAGATTCTCAGCAGTTTTAAACTCTATCCACATTATTGTGTTTGCTCTTCTAAATTTATTGCACCATTGTCAATCGTATTCATAGAATCTTTAATTCCGCAATCTAACTATTTGCGAAAGATCAATAGAATTGGTAGATCTGTATAAAGCCAATACGATACCTAGACCTAGCGCTATTTCGGCCGCCGCTACCGTAATAACAAATATCACAAAAACCTGTCCAGTTAACAAACTGCCTAAATGTACATCAAAAGCCTGCGGCGTTATGTAACGCCCGAAGGCTACAAAAGTAAGATTCACAGCATTAAACATTATCTCAATGGACATGAACACGGCAATAACATTGGTACGAGAAAGAGCTCCATATAGGCCTATACAGAACAAAATAGCTGCAACTGATAATAGAGATTCTAAAGACATATCATCTACTACCTCTTCCCCTAGCTAAGGCTAAAGAACCGATAAGGGCTGCCAACAATAACACTGAGACACCTTCAAAAGCCAGCACGTATTCACCAACTAACAAATCGGCAATATCTGTATCCTGCAATGCCTGTCGAACAAATTCGTCATTTATAGACTCGGCAGCAAACTCGGCATCAGATATTCCACCTACCGCTCTAGATTGAACGAGGTTAACGGTATCCTGCTTATCAGCGCCAAATTCCACCCATTGAGAATTAAACACACCAATTAAAACAACTATCAGAAGTAGCATTGGAATTACCATCGCAGCTATTTGCAGTTTATTTGCAGTATTACCTCTTTGAATATCCGTTGTTAGCATGACCGCGAATATGAAAAGAATGGATATAGCGCCCACATATATCAGCACCTGTACAACCGCAAGGAACTCTGCACTGAGTAAAAAGAAAAAACCGGCTATTCCAACGAAAACTACCGCCAGTAAAAGAGCTGACCTGAATAGATCTTTTACCACTACTACACCAATAGCAGACACAACCGTGACTACCGATAAGCTCCAAAAAGCGATATCGTGAATCATTATCTAGATTCCTCTGATGGGCTATCTATGTCTGTTTCTATCAATCTTAACCCGGCTTTCTCACGTTTGTGCCAATCCCATTTTTCTCGTCCTACCTCCCGCCACGACAATGGCCTACCCCCTCGTGGATCGTAACCGCTTTGCTCTAGCTGAGGTCTATAAAATGTGCTTGGGTTCTTAGCCGAATTACGGAGGTCTTCGACGTGGATCACCATATCTTCACGACTATACCTACCTTGCTCAAAGCCACTACCCATAAATAGGCAATCGTAGGGACACGCCTCCACACACAAGCCGCAGAACATACATCTTTGCAGTTCTATATCGAATACTTCTAGTTTATATTTATCCCCTTCTTTTGGAGCACTCTCACTGGGGGATGTAACTATTTTTATTATTCCTAGAGGACAATATTTGGCACATGAAGCACACCCAGTGCAGCGCTCTTCATACCATACGAATTCTTCTCCTCGAAACCTAGGATGCTGTTTAACACGTTCCTCAGGATATTGGATTGTAAACGGTTTTTTAGTCATGTTCTTTAGTGTGACCAATAACCCTCTAGCCATACCTAAACCATACATTTACTTCACCTCAATCGTGGGCACACCAGGCACCATAGGCGTTTCAGTACGAACTGGCAATGAATTAATTTTCTTCTGAAATAATCCACCCATAAGCAAGATCAACAAGATGGCCATAGGAATATTGATGGCTGCCATTATCCATAAGTCGGCCAAACTTAAATGGCCTGACGCATCTCTCAACAAAAATACTTCCACAGCCGTTATAGCCAAATTTATCAAGCTTAAGGGCAGTAGGAATTTCCATGACAAAGCCATAATTTGATCGAGTCTTAATCTTGGATACGTGGCCCTAACCCAGATAAATACAAATATGATTGCTAACGTTTTTAATAAAAACCAAAACCACCCTAAGAAATCTTCCAGCGGGCCATTCCAACCACCCAAGAACAAAGTAGCTATCACAGCAGATACTACCAACATAGCACCAGTTTCGGTGGCGAATATAAGAGCAAATTTTATACCGCTATATTCAGTATGATAACCAGCGATTATCTCAGACTCTGCTTCAGCGATATCGAAAGGAGTTCGATTGAGTTCCGCAGACATACCCGTCACAAAAACAAACAAAGCTATCGGTTGAACTAGCAAAAACGGAATTGATTGGGCGTGAACAATATCATTTAGTGACATTGAACCACTGATCATTACTACACCCAACAAAGATATAACCACAGGAACTTCATAACTGATCAACACCGCGACAGATCTGGCCGCACCAAAAAGGGCGTATCTATTGTTTGACGACCAGCCAGCCATAAATATACCGATTGTAGTAGCAGAACTAACAGCTAGTATGAACAACACCCCAATATTTAAATCCGCTAGCATCGTATCCTGAGCAAATGGTATTACAGCTGTCATGAGTACCAGTGGCACCATCATAACCAGCGGTACAGCAGTGAATATTATTCTGTCTGCACCAGATGGAACTAAATCTTCTTTTGTTATAAGTTTCACCAAATCCGCAATCGGCTGCAGCAATCCAAACGGACCCCATCTATTTGGGCCAATTCTATTGTGCAATCTACCAAGTAACCTGCGTTCCAGCCAAGTCACTAACGCTGCTCCAAGTAATACAGAGTTGACCAACATAAGCATAATGGTCAATCCTGCTATAACATGCGAAAACGAACAAGGCACCAACGTACCTGCCGTGTCGTATATAAATCTATACAAAGCATTTTGATAAAATATACTGTCCGAGGCTAACTGACAGTTCACCGATCTACCTCACCCATATTTATGTCCACGCTGCCCAGTGAAACAATCATATCCGGCAGAGTCCAGCCAACAAGTAAGTGTTCAGTTATGGTCAGATTAATCAAAGACGGGGCTCTAACTTTGCAACGATATGGAGCAACGCCTCCGTCACTTACCAGATAAAAGGCCAGTTCTCCCTTTGATGCCTCCACCCGACCGTAAGCCTCCACTCCAACTTCTGGTCTGAGAACCAACGGTAAATCTGCTATGCGCACAGGACCTGGCTCAATAATGTCGATACATTGCCGAACAATACGCATACTCTGTTTTATCTCCTGCATACGCACCCAGAAACGATCGTAATTATCGCCATTCCTACCTATTGGTATATCAAATTCCATCTCATCATAAGCGTCATAAGGGCTCATTTTGCGCCAATCCCAGTTGACACCACTGGCACGAAGAACTGGCCCTGAAACAGAACAATTTATCGCAAGGTCTGGAGAGATCGGACTAACGCCTCTAGTTCGAGCTGTCAAAATCTCGTTTTCCATGAGTAAATGTTCCATCTCTTCAAATTCAACAGCGAAGTCATCAAGAAAAGCTTCCAAAGCAGGCCAAAAATCATTCGGCGTATCTGCAAAAACACCACCAGGCCTCATGTAGCTGACAGTAACCCTAGCACCACATAGCATTTCAAAGAGATCGAGTATTCGTTCCCTACTTCTGAACGAATACATTAGCGGAGTGCCAAATGCCCCCAGCTCTTGTATAAAAAAACCAACAGCAATCAAATGACTCGCTATCCTCTGTAGTTCTGCAACTAAAGTTCGAAGGTACTTCCCTCTTTTGGGGGGAGTAATTCCCAAAAGTTGCTCAACGGCCAAGCAATATGCCTGGTTATTTATCATGGACGATGTGTAGTCCATCCTGTCGGTAAGAGTTACGACTTGGACATAATTGCGTTCTTCGGCTAGCTTTTCAGATCCGCGATGCAAGTATCCCAATATCGGTTCCACTTCGACTATTTCTTCCCCATCGAAAGTTATCCTAAGTCTGAACACACCATGAGTACTCGGATGTTGAGGTCCAACATTCACAGTCATCGGCTCAGTTCTCATATTCATAGGATCAACCCCGATGAATCCGTATAACTTAGTCGCGCTCGGAAACCAAGCAATCTTTCTCCAATGCTACAATTGCCAAGAATCACAGAAAATCCTTCCTAAGCGGATGTCCTTCAAAGCCTTCCCACAACAAAATACGTTTCATATTGGGATGCCCGTTGAAACGTATACCCATTAGATCCCAAATTTCCCTTTCCTGAAAATCTGCTCCTCTCCACACGTGGTATACGGAAGGCATAGAGAGTTCTTCCCTGCCATAGAGCTTGGTTTTCACTACAGTGGTACATTGATTAACAATCGAAGTTAGATGATATACAACTTCAAAATATTCTATGAAATCCACTGCGCTAATAGAATTCAAAAAGTCGAACCCGAGATCTGGATCATTTTTTAAGTACTCGGCTATATCGGTCATCATGCCATGTTTAACCCAGACAGCAGACGCTTCAGAATCAACTACCGAATCAGGGAAACGTTTCTCTATCGCCGCGGTCAACTCTATACCGGACAAGTGAGATAGGACCATAAAAGCTCCTACGACAATCCTTTTCTCAAATTTTGTTCTCGCTTGATCTTTTCATGAAGTTCCATTATTCCGTACAGCAATGCATCAGGCCTCGGTGGACAACCTGGGACATAAACATCCACAGGAATGATATGGTCCACCCCAGGAACGACGCTATAAGACCCAAAGTACGGTCCTCCACTAGTAGCACATACACCCATTGATATAACCCACTTGGGATCAGCCATCTGTTCGTAAATACGCTTTATGGGAACCGCCATCTTCCAAGTTACTGTGCCAGCTATAATCATTAAATCAGCTTGGCGCGGTGACGCTCGAAATGCCTCCATGCCGAATCTACCAATGTCAAATCTTCCCATCGCAGTGGCCATCATTTCAAAAGCACAACACGCTAGCCCAAAGGCTACAGGCCATAAAGCAGATTTGCGACTCCAATTCACCAGAGCATCCACAGAAGTCACCACAACATTCCCTTTAAGGTCTTCAGGAACCTCAATAGAAGGGATATGTATCCTATCTTGGGAAGTCGCAATTAGATCATTGACCAATGTTCCTTCATGCAGGTCTACGTCCCACGTTCTATCGGATAAAGGTGATGATCCAGGGTCTATATTTAGCATTTCATCCCCTCCTCCA
>Ga0209034_10000027_pt1 | contig 65748 bp, 65 predicted proteins | sample MarorgKNORR_S2LV_2_FD_188219 | JGI IMG/M metagenome (GOLD analysis project Ga0209034, IMG submission 188219) | Marine microbial communities from the Southern Atlantic Ocean, analyzing organic carbon cycling - 250m_A/KNORR_S2/LV (SPAdes) (version 2) | ecosystem: Environmental > Aquatic > Marine... | reverse complement strand
GCAGCAGTTTTGTCGGTGGTTGCGTTCATTATGGCTTCCACGTCGTTAAAATCTACGTGTATATATCCAGGCTGCAATGGTTGGAAAGCCTCTTGGTAATGTGGTTGTCCTGTAGCTGCCACTGCGGTCATTGTTCGCCCATGGAAAGAGTTAAGGGCGGTAATAATCTCGTAGGCTCCATCCCTGTTTTCCTTGCCGTATTTCCGAGCTAGTTTGAGGGCGCCTTCATTCGCCTCAGCTCCACTGTTACCAAAGAAAACCCTGTCCATGCAGCTATTTTCAATAAGTAGTTCTGCGAGTTGTATCTGAGGTATTGTGTAATATTGGTTAGATGTTTGTAATAATGTGCCAGCTTGTTCCACGATAGCATTTGTTATGGCAGGGTGGGAATGGCCTAAGTTATCAACAGCCCAACCCGCTACGAAATCGAGATATTCTTTTCCGTCAGCGTCCCATACTCGTGTTCCTTCCCCTTTTACGATAACAACTGGCTGTCGCCGGACGGTTTGAGCATAATATTTCTGTTCTTTAGCGATCCAATCTGCACTGTTGGCCATATTAGTTCCCTCCAATGTAACTCTTTTATTGATGGGTTATAAATGGTAATTGAGTCAATAAGTTTTTACTATCCGCGTCCCGTCGGATTGTCCATTTACACAATTTAACAACGCCTCTGGTTGACGACCATCTATAATTTCTGCGTAGTTAGAAGTCTCAATTGCTCGAATGCATGCATCTAATTTAGGTATCATGCCCCCACTTATTACTTCTGAGTTCAGAAGTATGCTAGCCCGTCTTTGGTCTAAATTTTTGAGCACACGACCGTTACTGTCCATTATTCCCTGTACATCTGTCAAGAATATTAAGCGGTTGGCTCCTAATGCTCGCGCTATTTCGCCTGCTACAGTGTCTCCATTGATATTTAGTGGCTTGCCGCTATGTTCAGTTCCGTCGAGTCTGTGCATGGCCACTGGGGCAATCATCGGAATGTAACCGGCTTCTAATATATTAATAATAGGAGCCGTGTCGACATTTGTCACCTCTCCTACAAAGCCCAGTTCGGGTTTTGCGATATGGGCTTCCACCAGCCTACCATCAGTACCGCTTAGCCCTATAGTCTTGCCGCCTAATTCTTGCAGAGAACAGACTAATTCTTTATTAACTAATCCGGTCAATACTGCTACCACGATATCCAGACTTGGAGCGTCGGTTACGCGCAGCCCATTTACGAAATGAGGGGGTATTCCCTGGCGTTGCATCCACTCGGAGATAACGTTTCCGCCTCCATGTATCACAACTACATTCATTCCCTGTTGTTGTAATGTGACCAGATCTTTAAGGCTGGTATCGTGGCTGCCTAGGGTACTGCCCCCGATTTTTACTACTATCGGTGGGCTTAGCACTTTTTCCTCCTATGCTCAATCATTAGATGATTCGACAGAAACACTTTAAGCATCACTTTAATGGGTAGTAGTCCTGAAGAATTTTAAGTGTACGCTGTTCTAAGTAGTGTACGCACTGTTAATGATTACATATTCTTGTGTGAGATCGCATCCCCATGCAGTAGCAGATGCATCTCCTAGATTGAGCTGTAGTTTAAATGTGACTTCAGGTCCTTTCATTAATACTACGACAGCTTCTTTGTGAAACGGTATTGGTGTGCCAGCTTCCATGATACAAACCCCATTCACAAAAAGGTCAATTTTCGTCTCATCGGCCTCTATTTCACTGCGCCCTAATGCTGCTAAGACTCGTCCCCAGTTTGGGTCAGATCCATAGACGGCTGATTTCACCAAGCTTGATGAAGCGATGGTTCTAGCCGCTTGACGAGCTGATTTTACGTCTTTTGCTCCCGTAATTTCTATGGAAAGCAGCCTAGAGGCTCCTTCTCCATCTCTAGCCAATTCTTTGGTTAAGAAAATGGCTACTTCAAGGAGAGCCGATTGAAAGATGCCAGCATCGTTGGTACCTTGCGTTATCTGCGCATTTCCAGCATTACCATTTGCTAGTACAAGAACAGTATCATTAGTACTGGTATCACCATCAATAGTTAACATGTTGTATGAACTGTCTGCTACTTCGGTTAAACAATGCTCCAAGAAATGTTGTTCCACATTCGCATCAGTTGTGATAAAAGATAGCATTGTAGCCATGTTTGGGTGGATCATCCCCGAGCCTTTAGCTACTCCCCCGATGGAAATTGTCTTGCCGTCTATTTCGCAGGAAACTGCAACTTCTTTTGGCCTCGTATCAGTAGTCATCATTGCTCTTGCAACTTGGTTGGCCCCGCCTCTGGATATGTTGATATTTGCGGCGCCATCCCTGATGAGGGACATAGGTAATTCGACTCCTATGACTCCAGTACTACAAACTAGGATTTCTGCCGGTTCAGCGCTTAAGATGCTGGCGGCTATAGAGGCCATTTCCTCGGCATCTTTGTAACCCTGTTCTCCTACACATGCGTTCGCTATTCCAGCGTTGACTATTATCCCTTTTGGGCTTGCGGCTTTAAGATGAGCCTGATTCACACTTACGGTAGGTGATTTGATTGTACTGGTTGTAAAGACTCCTGCTGCGGTACATGGGGAATCAGAAGCTATGATTGCAAGGTCCAATTTGTCTTCGGCGAATGTTTTCAGTCCAGCGTATGTTGCTCCGGCCGAAAATCCCTGTGGGCTGGTGACAGACCCGCCGTCAATAAATTTTATATTTGCTGGCATTGGTGGCGCTCCACGTAAAGTCTGATACTTGGATAACTAAGCACCGAGTATATCATACCTTGTTTATGGTAGGGCACGATATCATGATAGAGTATAGCGATACTTATACAGGAGATTCCGAATCCCTGTTAATCTCTTTTTCATAGCGAGATTTATCGTTAAATCTAAAAATTGATCCAACATACGGTAGGAGAATAAATGTCATGGCTGTCGTAATCCCTCTTAATGGGTGTTTGTATAATCCTGAAGTTGTAAAAGATATGGGGAAAGTTCTGTGCCCTCCGTACGATATGATCGGATCAGATTTACACCAGGAATTAAAAAATCTTAGTGACTACAATGCTGTATATCTGGAAGGAGGAGAGCAACCTGATGCTGAAACCATGGAAATTGATTATAGGAAGGCATCTGATCTCTTTCAACTGTGGTTGAAAGAGAATGTTCTAGCAATAGATGACTTTCCCTGTTTTTATTTGATGCAGCACGGGTTTGAATATCGAGGAGATAGACTGAGTCAGTTTGGGCTGTTTGCGAACGTTGGATTAGAAGATTATGAGAGCGGGATAGTGTTTCCGCACGAATTTACTCGCGAGCCGGCTGTTCAAGACAGAGTGGCTTTGCTGGAACATTCCCGGGCACAGTTTAGTCCCATTATGACTAATTATCGGGATTCGGAAGGGAAGCTCAGGGATTTATATGAGCATATTACAACCGCATCTCCGGTGTTTGAGGTGAATGATGGTGTTGATGGGGATATTCGGCTTTGGAGGATTTCTGAAGCAACTATACAAAGTCGGATAATCCAATTTTTTCAGGATGTTCCGTTATATCTGGCGGACGGCCATCACAGATATGAAGCAGCCCTGAGGTATCAGAAATTGCGCCAGGGGACAAGTGATTACACGGAAGGTGAAGGTTGTGACTTCGTAATGATGGCACTAGTGGAGTTTGACGATCCGGGCCTTTTGTTATTGCCGTATCACCGAAATATCAGTGGGTTATCTGAATCGCAACTCAGACAGGTCCGAGAGGCATTGGATGAATTATTTGAGATCCAGATCGTTGATCTACAAGGGACGACGGTTGATGAGTTGTTGGATAGGGTTTCGTTCCTTGGAAGTGACCGGCATGCTCTCGCTATGATAGGACCGGGTCCTAATGAAGCTTATCTTCTGATGTTAAGACCAGGTGTTAACTGGGAGGATTGGGGTGATTTGGCGGTCTCAGAAGCGTGGATATTGGAGCAGCGAGTGTTAAGGCCGATTGTCGGTGATGACCTAAACACTTATGTTCATTATGGGCATGATCCGGAGGATTGCGTTGACCAGGTGGTATCTGGTGAAGAGCAACTGGCATTTTTACTAAAACCATTCCCAATGGATTCCTTTGAGAAGATTGTTGGAGGGGGTCAGCGGCTACCATCTAAATCGACATTCTTCTACCCTAAACTACCAACAGGATTAGTAATACACCAGATCTCTAATGTATAGCGTTAGATAATATCTGATTGACGCTCTTGGTATCTTTCGGTGATAGCGATTTCTGCGAGCTTGCTGTGCTCAGCTATGAATTGCTCCAGTCTCTGGATTTCTTGATGGGTTTTTATGTCGGAGTCTGGAGTGATGGTGGTTGTTTTAAGGGAAATCAAGTTGCTTTTAGCTTCATCAACTAGTTTGACCGATTCTAGTGCGGTTAGCTCGTCGGTGGCAGCCTTTTTTATTTTCAGTAAGCGCTCTCTGGTTGCTAGCGTATCATTGAGTCTCTCTTCGATCTCCCCCATTGAAGACAAAGAAGCGTCTAGAGGCAACTGGCCGTATACAATTTGCCTGGGAAGGCGACGAAGCTGAGTTCTGAATTGGTTAATCATAGAATCCAATTGGGATTCTTTGTTATGAATTTCTGCTAGTCCCATTCTAATGTTAGCCATAGCTTGTTGAAGCTGGGACGTAGACATCGGAACACCTCCACACATAAGGCCTACACATGACCTATCTTAATCTAGTGTAAAGGTCACATTAGCAAAATTAATATATCAAAAAATATGCTTGATTTAAGCCCTGAATCCTACTTGTGGCAGTACTTTTTCTAGCGCGGTAAACACTTCCTGTATATCGGATTCGTCCACTGCACCTAAGTGACCTATACGAAATATTTGACCAGATAACTTGCCTTGCCCACCGGCTAGAACTACATCGTGTTCTTTGCGCATTAGGGTTGTTAGTTTAGCGCCATCTATACCAGAGGGAACTTTGATTGCGGTGACTGTATCTGAGCATCTAGCTGGGTCCTGGCACAATAATTCCAGTCCTAAGTCTTTGGCTCCTTGGCGAGTAAAATCACCTATCTGGGTATGTCGAGCGAAGATATTTTCTATCCCCTCTTCCAGCATTTGATCTAAAGCTAGGTTCAATCCGTAGAGAGCCGAAAGATTGGGAGTCCATGGGGTTTGTCCTATAGATAAATATTCTCTGGCTGCGTCCAGGTCGAAATAAAACTTAGGCATTGTCGACTCTTTTTGGGCTATCCAAGCGTCGGAACTCATACTGATGAACGACAAACCAGGAGGTATCATAAAGCCTTTTTGAGACGCTGTGCCGACCATATCGCACTTCCAGCCGTCGACGGGCAAGGGAATGCAACCTGAGCTACTTACGGCATCAACTAGCAGCAACTTTCCGAATTCATCTTTGACTATCGAAGAGATTGACTCTAAATCATGAGTGACGCCTGTCGATGTTTCGTTGTGGGTAACCATGACTGCTTTAACTGAAGGCTGCTTGTTCAATTCTTGTCGTACTATGTCAGGATCTATGGCAGATCCCCATTCGAAATTGATCCTTTTTACATTTGCACCATACGCTTCTGCGAGATCGCAGAAGCGGTCCCCGAAGGCTCCTGCAGTAAGGGCAATAACATCGTCTCCGGGGGATAGAGTGTTGACTACAGAAGCTTCCAGTGCGCCTGTTCCGGATGCCGTTAATATGAAGAGATCATTTTGTGTCATGAACACTTGCTTTAGCTTCTCAGTAGAGTCGTTAATCAGCTCTAAAAACTCTGGTCCGCGATGGTTTATCATGGGTTCTGACATCGCTTGAACTATGTCATCTGGAACAGGTGTAGGCCCTGGGGTTCGCAAATTTTGCCTGGGGAAGTGCACAAATCCTCCTAATGGAATTATGACGTTGTTCTAAGTTTACAAATAATCCTTGTTACCTTCAGATGTATATTTAACACAATTCCAACTAACTTCGATTATAGCATTTACGCTGGCGAGAGTGCATATTGATATTAATTGCCTATATCACATCTCTCATTGTTATAATGATCGGATAATGAATGCAGATCAATTGCTTACAGGTTTAAATTCCGCTCAAGAAGACGCGATACTGACTGTGAACGGACCCGTATTAATCATAGCGGGCCCAGGAAGTGGTAAGACTAGGGTGATTACCCACCGTATAGCTTATTTGGTAGATGTTTGTGGAATTCGTCCGTATAACATCGCTGCAATGACGTTTACCAATAAGGCAGCTCGGGAAATGTCTAATCGAGTGGGCAGCTTGATAGCTGATTCATCTGGTTATTTGACTCTAGGTACCTTTCATTCATTTTGCGCACGACTATTACGGATGGATGGGTCTTTTCTGGGATTGGAATCGAATTACACGATTTATGATTCAGATGATCAACTAACAGCGATTAAGCAATGTCTGGAATTAGCAGACCTAGATCCAAAACGGAATCCTCCTCGTGCTGTACTAAATGCTATATCCAAGGCCAAAAGTGTTTTGCAGGATTCGCGATCCATGATGCAATCGTCGAGTGATTATTTCACTGAAAATTGCGCTAGGGTTTATCACTATTACGAGGAATTACTAGCTAGAAACAACAGCGTGGACTTTGATGATCTTTTGATGAAAACGGTACAGCTGTTAGAAGAATATCCAGATATACGGGTCCGTTATCAGGATAGATATGAATACCTAATGATAGATGAATTTCAGGACACAAACGTAGCTCAGTATAGGCTAGCAAAACTTATTACAGGAGATAAACACAATATTTGCGTCGTCGGCGATCCAGATCAATCAATATATTCATGGCGAAATGCAGATATACGCAATATATTGAATTTCCAGTCAGATTATCCCAAAGCAAAAGTCGTTGCATTAGAACAAAATTATCGATCTACCGGAAATATTCTGAAGGCAGCGAAGACATTGATTTCTTCTAATGGTGTTCGTGTCGAAAAAGATCTGTTTACGGATAATGATGTGGGGGAATTACTGACTATACACGAAGCATATGATGAGGGAGAAGAAGCTGAATTCGTGATCTCTGAAATAAACCGGCTTGTGAAATCCGGGGGTGTGAAAGAAGGAGATTGCGCAGTTATGTACCGAGTAAATGCCCAATCTAGAGCTTTAGAAGAAGCTTGCCTTCATCGGGGATTAAAATACCAGCTAATTGGGGGGGTCCGATTTTATAATAGGCGTGAAATCAAAGATCTACTTGCCTATCTGCAGTTTCTCAGCAATCCACAAGATGAGGTCAATCTGAGTCGTATCATTAATGTCCCACCTAGAGGTATTGGCGCTCGGTCTATGCAGAATATAACGGACAGCGCTCTGCAACAAGATAAGCCGTTATATGAAGTGCTGCATCAGGTACTCGAGACGAGACAGACAGGATTGGTTTCCCCAGTAAATTTGACCGCTCGGGCTATAAAATCTATAGCTGATTTTGTAGTGGCTACCGATAGGCTAATAGAACTATCAGGAAAATGTAACATCGTAGATTTGTTTGACTTGGTGTTGAATGAAACAGGTCTGAAAAATTACGTTCAAAATAGTGATGATAGACCGGAAGAACGATGGGAAAACCTAATGGAGTTGAGGGGGATAGCCCAGGAGTTTGCCGAGGAACTCCCGCCAGATGGATTGTTAACGTTTTTGGAAAGAGTGTCCTTGGTAGCTGATATAGATAGTTATGAGGACGGAGCTCAATCTATTACTCTAATAACGCTGCATCAGGCTAAGGGGTTAGAGTTTCCTGTGGTTTTTATTGTGGGTATGGAAGAAGGCCTATTGCCTCATAGCAGGTCTCTGGATGATGAGGACGAGTTGGAAGAGGAGAGGCGCTTATGTTATGTGGGATTTACGCGCGCCGGAGAACGCTTGTACCTGACTAGAGCGTTCAGAAGAGGTTTTATGGGTAGGACTGGACCCACCTTACCGTCACGATTTCTTGCCGAAGTGCCAGCAGAGGTGATGGGAGGGAACGGCGCAGATGCAAGTCCATCGTTATCACGGAGACCTGTAGTATCGGATGTATGGAGAATAGACAGTTTAGAGGAGGCAAGGAATTCATCTAAATCAGATAGTTTCAAGATAGGAGATTCCGTCAGGCACGCTGTTTTTGGTGAAGGAGTGGTTATGAGCCTGGATTACGAAAATAGCGACTGTCTAGTAACAGTCCAATTCACTGGAGAATTGGGTATCAAAAGGTTGTTACTTAGCTTTGCACCGTTGGAAAAAGTTGATGAGTACACCTGATATGGGATCTGTCTCTATGAGATTGGTTGAATCCGCAGATGACTTTGAGAACGCATTAGCCGTGCGATTGCGAGTTTTTGTTCAGGAACAGTCAGTGCCAATTGAGGAAGAAGTTGATGATCAAGACAACGAAGCAGTTCATGCTATAGCAGAGCTAAAGGGCATAATAGTAGCGACTGGTCGCCTCATTCTGCAGCAGTTCCCTATCGTTTATATTGGCCGCATGGCTGTAGATATAGACCATCGACGTCATGGAATAGGTGGAAAACTTTTAATATTTTTGGAAGACCATGCGAGGGATATAGGCGGGGACAAAGTTATCTTGCATGCACAGGAATATGTAAAGTCTTTCTACGTTTCACATGGGTATGAGGAACAGGGCGAAGTTTTTATGGAAGCAAATATTCCTCATGTCTTAATGTCGAAAGACTTATAGGTATATTCATACGCGATACAATGTTGTGCTCCGGAAATTCTTTTTAGCCTTTGTCAACAGATTCGATCACACGAACTTCCATTTTAGCTATGTGGCTGGTTGGCCTGTCAGCTAGAGCAATGCGTTCGGGCGACGCGAAGAATTCGCCTTCTTTGATAGGGATGTCCTCAGCGCTGTCGAATCGTCTTACCCAGATAAATTCTGTCTTATCATTATTCACCCACGATTGCTGCACAGGTATTCCAAGCCGGTCGTGTAGTGGTCGTATATGTGTGTTAAATAATTCTAGCCACGAATCCATCATTCCGCGATTTATAGTGTAAATTCTAAGTTGAAATACCATTAGGTTTACTCCTTAGTCTAGAACTGGCAGTTTATAGACAGTTCTGCACATGTATCTCGTATCCAGTCAGCGACCTCTGGGTGTAATGGAATGCCGTCCCTACGGCGGATTACTTCCATTTCAGCTTCGGGCTGACCTGCTACCATAACCCGTTCTTCTCCTGGTGCGGGCTTGGTGCTTTTCATCATTTGCATCCATTCATCCATGCTCGCTTTAAAATGTTCAGGTTCGTCAAATCCGCTTATGTTATAAGCAGCGACGTAATGTCCGAAATTAGGCCTACCAGGGACAGCCCCATACCCGAATCCTGTTAACACACCCGCTAATATGTCTACAACACAAGAGAGGCCATAACCTTTATGAGATCCTAATTCTCTTGTAGCGCCCATAGGTAGGAGGTGATAGTTTTCGGGGACATCCATTTCTTCCATAATAGGAGTGCCATCTTCTGTGGCGAGCCAACCGGGTTCCAGCTTAGCGCCGAGTCTTCGAGCTATCTCGATTTTGTTTTGAGCTACTGAACTGGTAGCGGCATCGAATACGAAAGGATGATCGTTCTTGGCGGGAACTGCGACGGCAATAGGGTTAGTGCCTAGACGAGGTTCAGCCCCGAAAGTAGGTACGGTCCGAGGTGGGGCGCTTGTCATACACACGCCAATCATGTCATGTTCTAATGCCATCATGGCATGGTAAGAAGCCATCCCTAAGTGTCTTGCGTTTCCTAGCGTCACCATGCCAACTCCCACGTCTTTAGCCTTTCTTATCGCGAGTTCCATGGCCTTTGGGGTGGTTATAACGCCAAGCCCTCTGTCTGAATCTAAGCTAGCCGTTGCTGGAGTTTCTCTAATTATCTTCATATCGGGCTTGGGGTTGATTTGGCCACTAGTATAACCATTGACATAGCTCTTCAGCATATTTGAAACACCGTGGCTGTCTACTCCTCTGAGGTCAGCCAAGACTAACGCGTCGGCCCCTACTAGAGCGTCTTGCTCTGGAACCCCCATTTTTACGAAAATTCCTGCTACGGTATTTTTGAGATCATCTCCGGAAACGTTTACAGCTTCGTTGAGGCTAACTCTAAACTGTGGTAACAAATTATTTCTCCTGCAGTCGGATTTTAGTTTGGCTGGTATTTATATGCGTGAAGCAGTATACCATTCCGGGGCTTCCGGTCACCATTCATTACTGTGTATGATGTAAACCTTAGTCTTATGAATAACACTAGCTAGGAGTGTTCTATATGGATATTGATAGAAATCAGGCTCTGGATTTCCTCTTTCGCTTGGGTTCCCATCCGGTAGTGTCATTTTATGAAAAAAATGTGTTATTAGAGATTGAATTAATTCTTAATGAGATTGGAATCGACTATTGTTATGATGGCTTTGGGAACATCATAGCGACTTTTATTGGACAAGACGATAAGGAATGTCCTCCCATAGCATTTGTGGCTCATACGGATCACCCTGGATTTGAATCAGTATCTAGGTTAGATAACGGTTCTATCGAAGCCATAGTGCACGGTGGAGTTCCACAATGCTCCTTCACAGAAGGGATTTCTTTACAGATAATAAACCCAGATGGTACTCGTGTTAGAGCTGAGACTCGCGGGAGAATAGAATCTGCGGCACAGAGAACAATACTGGTTGAGCCGGTAACAGATGAGCCGTTCAACGTATTATGTCCAATCGTATTTGATTTAACAGATTTCGACACAGATGATGATTTTATATATATGAGAGCATTGGACGATCTTGCTGGATGCGCCAGTATTTTGGCGATGCTGTCTAATCTTAGGAACAATGGACATTGCGGTATTGTTCAGGGCGTTTTTACTAGAGCAGAAGAGGTGGGTCTAGTAGGAGCAAGACTGATTGCCGAATCAGGTATATTATCTCAGGACACTCTAATTGTCTCTTTGGAAAGCAGTCGAGTTTTACCTGGTGCTGAACAAGGGAAAGGGCCAGTGATACGTACGGGGGACGCGGCGTTCACTTTTAGTGTTGAAGCCGAAGCGATACTCGTCAAAGCCAAAGAAGAGATTCAAAAGAAAGATCCGAATTTTCGTGTCCAAAGACAACTGATGAGCGGCGGAACATGTGAAGCGAGTGCTTTTTTGATGTACGGGTATCAGGCTACAGGTATAGCTTTTCCTCTTGGCAATTACCACAATGGGACGGAGGACGGCCAAATAGGGGCTGAATTTATACACAAAGATGATTATTTTTCTGGTATCTATCTTATGGTGGAATCGGCGCTAAATGCTAAATTTCGACAGCAAACACAGTTTCGTACTAGGCTGCAAGTCGTTGATGATCATCACCGGTCTCGATTAGAGAATGGTTAGCCGATTTGTTGTAGAATTTTCTGAGCGGTGACCCCTATATCAGCAGGCGAAGGTATAATTGTCACACCTGCGTCTCTGAGAGCAGCAGTTTTAGATTTACTAGTCGCACTCGCTCCGGTGATAATGGCCCCTGCATGTCCCATTCTCTTTCCAGGAGGAGCTGAAGCTCCAACTATTAGTGCACACACAGGCTTTTGCATATGGTTCTTGATGTATTCGGCGGCCTGTTGCTCCATGGAGCCACCAATTTCACCAATAAATACCACCATATCCGTTTCGGGATCGTTATCATAGAGTTGCAATATTTCGGAAAAACTTGTACCAATGATAGGGTCTCCTCCGATACCGACGCAACTGGATTGCCCTATCCCTAGGCTAGTGAGCTGACCAACAGCTTCATATGTCAGTGTTCCACTTCTTGAGACGACTCCTACACGCCCTGGCAAATGTATAGCGCCAGGCATTATGCCGACTTTACATTGTGCCGCTGGATTAATCATCCCAGGACAATTAGGACCTATAAGACGAACAGGACTACGGTCAACGTGTCGGCGTACTTTAATCATGTCATGTACAGGTATCCCCTCTGTTATACATGCAATCAATGGGACCTCTGAGTCAATAGACTCTGTTATAGCATCGGCAGCAAATGGGGGCGGTACGAAAATCAGGGATACATTTGCAGCTGTCTCTTTCACAGCTTGTTCCACCGAATCAAATACAGGTATATCGTCGTCGAAAATCTGACCACCTTTTCCGGGAGTAACCCCTGCAACAACATTAGTTCCGTAGGATTTGCAAGCCTTGGCATGAAAACTGCCTTCGGTGCCAGTTATCCCCTGGACTAAAATTCTAGAATGTTCGTCTAGCAATATGCCCATAGTTGACCTCTGATTGATGGATTTATCGAGATTCGCTGATCGCTTTAGCTGCCTCTGTCAGGGTGTCAGCAAAAATTACATTAAGCCCAGAGTTTCTCAATATTTCTTTCCCTTCTTCCAGATTAGTACCCAGCATACGTACTATTAAAGGCAGTGTGCAATTGTTACGGTTGTAGGCTAATACAGTGCCCCTAGCAGCGACATCACAGCGTAGGATTCCTCCAAATACGTTTACTAGTACGCGTTTTACTTTAGGGTCAGATAATATGATACTTACGGCCTCTGCGACCTTTTCGTCTGTTGCGCCGCCTCCTACATCTAGAAAATTCGCAGGAGCTGCTCCAGCTGCATTTGCGACGTCTAACGTGGCCATTGCTAAGCCAGCTCCGTTAACTAGACAACCGGTGTCTCCGTCAAGGTTGACGTAAGCTATATCTTGGTCAGAGGCTGATGCTTCCAGTTGGTCTTCCTGTGAGCGATCTCTTAGCTCGTGCAGATCTTTATGCCGGAATAATGCGTCGTCTTCTATGTCCAATTTTGCGTCTAACGCAACCACTTTTTGATCTTTCGTGATAATGAGAGGATTAATTTCAAGCAAAGAGCAATCGTTATCTAGATAGATTTGATATAGAGACATCATAAGTTTAGCCGTGTCCCTTGCGGCCGATCCTTCTAGCCCTAATTGACGCGTCATTCTACGCGTCTGAAAAGGCATTAGTCCTAGGACCGGTTCTATAGGTTCGGAAAATATCATTTCTGGTGTAGACTGAGCAACTTCCTCTATATCTGTCCCTCCGGAAGGGCTAATTATCATAACTGCAGACCTGGCGTCTCTATCGATTGTAATTGCTATGTAGATTTCAGTTTCTATATCAGCCAATTCTTCGACGAGGACAGAATTGACGGGAACTCCTTGGTCATCTGTTTGGGGGGTTACCAGATATTTCCCGAGGATTGATTTAGCGAATTTGTAAGCGTCCTCGGATGTTTGCACAATTTTTACGCCGCCTGCCTTCCCTCTCCCACCTGCGTGTACTTGGGCTTTTACAGCTGCTCGTCCACCCATCTTATCAGTTATATCCCGAGCCTCTTCAGGGGTATGCGCAACTGTACTATTTGGGACTAGTATCCCATATCGAGAAAAAATTTCCTTGGCTTGGTATTCATGGAGTTTCATATGGTCTCCAGGTCAGGGGCTGTGTATGGATTTATGCGCTAAATGTACTGTGAAACATGCTGACGAGTCAATGTATTAATTTTACAGTAGAGCTATTATGCAAATAAAAAGGTCCGCATGATTTCATGCGGACCTTTTTATTTGCATAATAGCTCTACTGGGTATTACTTGGACTTCGGAGTTCCTAGAAATTGGAATAAAGGAGCGTCGGAAGAAAATACTATTGTATCTTGTCCACTAATCACATTTTGGTATGCTTCCATACTCCTTTGGAACGAAAAGAAATCAGGATCTTTATTGAGGGCTTCTGCCAATATACTAATGGCTTTAGCTTCACCTTCACCTCTTACTTGGTTCCCTTTCTGATCGGCTTCAGCTAATATTATATCCTTGTCCTTGTTTGCCACAGCCCTGATTTTTAGATCTTCTTCTTCACCTTCAGCTCTGAATCGTGTGGCTATCCTGTTACGTTCTGCCCTCATTCTTGTGAATATGCTGGCAGTCACAGAGTCTGGGAAATCTGCCCGTTTTATTCTAACGTCAGTGATTTCAATGCCAAAATTTTGCTCGCCGACCCTCTTTCTTACACCGTCAAGCACTTCTGCCAGAATTGCTGATCGAGTCTCACGGCCCTCTACAACTGGAAGTCCCTCGTCATCAACAATGGGATTTCCTGAATCATCCTTTGTCGGTTCTGCGCCAACTATTTCAAATCGATCTCTTAATGCAACGCGATCACGTAACGTGGAGGTAACGATGTCCCCTAGGCGACTTCTGGCGTTGTTTTCCGTTTGCAGGGTCTTTCGGAATTGCACTGGATCTACAATTTTATACCGTGCGTAGGAGTCAATGATCAGGTTTTGCTTCTCTTTATCTGGCAGCGCCGCTGGTGGTGCGTCGATACGGAGTATTCGCTTATCGAACTTAGTTACTAAGTCTATGAATGGTATTTTAGCGTTTAGACCAGGAGTGGTCACGACGGACTTAACTTCTCCAAAACGCGTAATTATTACCTGTTCAGTTTCATCCACTATGTATAAGGCTTGCCGGAGCACTATAAGGCTGGCAACTACTAAGATTATTAATACAACTAATTTTCTCATTTAGGGGCCTCTATATTATTTTTTACTATTCATCTAGGAGTTTTAAGGGGATGGTCCTATAGGTACCGGAATCATACCCCCATCATTTCCCAACACTAAAACTGACTCTGCATCTGGGGAAACTATGATTTTGGTAATTCCGGGCAAAATTTCTTCCATTGCTTCTAGATACAGCCTTTGTCGTGTTACGTCTTTTGACTTCAGATATTCTTCTAGAACAGCATTAAATCTATCGGCTTCACCCTTAGCCCTCGCTATTCTGGCTTGCCTAAATGCTTCAGCGCCTTCTTTGATACGCTCGGCGTCACCTTCAGCCCTCGGGATAATATCAGCTTCGTACGCTCGGGCTTGGTTTATTCGAGTGTCACGTTCTTGCCTGGCGCGAAGAACGTCATCAAATGCATCTCTAACTTCTTCAGGTGCTTTTACATCCTGTAGCTGCACCGCTTCAACATTTATGCCTGACGAGTAGTTATCTAGTATTTCTTGCAATATTATCTTGGTCTTGCTTTCGACCTCTTCACGATTTCTAACAAGAACGTCGTCGATGGAGCGTTGACCAACTACTAGACGGATTGATGCCTCAGCAGCATCCTTGAGTGTCCTTCCGTCAGGTCTGCCAGGTTCTATATTTCGGGTTTCTTCACCGGGATCATCTACCTTGAACAAGAAGTAATTTAGATTCTTGATAGTGTATTGGACGACCATCTGAACGTCTACGATGTTCAAGTCTCCAGATATCATGAGGGCTTCATTTGGAAAAGCGCTTGATGCACCGGCCACATTACTCCGGAAACCCAACTCCATACGACGGGTTTCAGTTACTAATATAACGTCTTTCTGTCCGATGGGAGTAGGCCACCACCAATGGAGTCCTTCTTGTGTTACGGGAGCTCCTTGGACGGCGCCAAACAGGCGTAACGCCGCGTTCTGACCGGGTCCTACCGTGTATACTCCAGACCCCATCCAGATTGCGACTATTATGGCTATGACACCAATTATTATGATGCCAATTCCGCCACCTCCGAAGCGTTGGGTAATCTTGTTTAGACCGTTTGTGAATCGGCCGATGATTTGATCAAAGTTGATTTCTGGTTGACGCTGACCACCAGGTGGGTACATGTTAATGTCCTTTTATGTTTATTATTGGGATAAATCACCTAAACTGAGGATTTTAGGTTCTTATTATCTGATTGTAACACTATATGTCTTTATTATTCCTTGTTTTTACAAAGCGAAATGACAGGTTTCTTTGTAAGTCATCCTGTACCTGAATATAATGCGTTGTAATACTACCTTAAGGAATATTTATGAATGATAACGGCTTGAGTATTAATATTGGGGAAGATATGTCCCGTATACAAGTGACCTGTCCTCACCAGAGTGGGCTCATTTATGTGGTTCCCGCTGAGCGGAGCTGGGTATGTTCCAAGGAACAGGTACCTTCCCACGCCTTAGCGGGATTTTTCAGAGAGTTAACTTCTATGGAAAATCCTAGTGTCCAGGAATTGATGCAGCAATGGGGAATTTATTACAGGCAACTCCCTCTAGAAGTGTCCGAAGACCAGAACTAATTACCTTCTGGCCCCCCAGTATGATCTGCTGACAGTGATGGAGCAGGATGCGGGAATCCACCGCCTAGGTTTGGCTGTGTAGACGACGGTGGTGTCTGTGGTGGCGTTGCGGGGTTTCCCTGGTCTCCCTCATCAGATAAACCGTCTTCGAATAGCTTAGCTATATCGTCTCCAGATATAGCTTCGTGCACGATCAGATACTCGGCTACTTGGACTAATTTTGCTTTGTTATCGATGAGTATCTGCTGCGCTTCTTGATACCCTTCTGTAATTAATCTCTGAACTTCGTGATCTATCTCTTCAGCAATGTGATCGCCATAATCCCTTTCCTCGTTCATTTCACGGCCTAGGAAGACCAATTCCTCCCGCTTACCGAAGGTACGAGGACCTAATGCTTTGCTCATTCCGTATCGTTTGACCATTCCAAGGGCAATTTTCGTGGCTTTTTCTATGTCGTTACTAGCACCGGTTGTGACTTCGTCGAAGATTAGTTCTTCAGCTATTCGACCACCCATGGTTACTGCAATCATGTTCTCAAACTGGTTTTTGGTCCACAAGTATCGATCTTCTTCAGGTAGTAGAGTCGTGTGCCCTCCCATTGCTCCTCGTGCGACGATTGATATTTTATGAACCTTGTCTGCATGAGGTAATGACCAAGCTACTAAGGCGTGCCCCGCCTCATGATAAGCGGTCATTTCCTTCTCGCGTTGGTTGATAACACGGCTTTTCCTTTCGGGGCCGGCTATTACCCTCTCAACAGCCTCTTCAAATTCAGGCATATTGATAGTTTTTTGGTTTTTCCGTGCGGCTAATAAGGCGGCTTCATTAACCAAGTTCGATAGATCAGCTCCGCTGAAGCCAGGTGTCTCTTTAGCTAAGGTGTCTAACTTGACTTCAGGCGAGATTGGCTTACCTTTCGAGTGCACATTTAAGATAGCCTGTCTGCCGACGACATCAGGCAAGTCCAACGTTACTCTTCTATCAAAGCGCCCTGGGCGTAGTAAAGCCGGATCTAATATGTCCGGCCTATTGGTCGCGGCCGTAACAATTATATTTGTGTTTGTTTCAAAGCCATCCATCTCAACTAGGATTTGGTTCAATGTTTGTTCACGTTCGTCGTGTCCGCCACCTAAACCTGCGCCTCTGTGCCTTCCAACTGCATCGATCTCGTCAACAAATATTATGCAGGGAGCATTTCTTTTTGCTTGTTCAAATAAGTCCCGAACTCGAGCGGCTCCGACGCCCACAAACATCTCGACAAATTCACTGCCGCTGATATGAAAGAATGGCACCCCTGCTTCGCCTGCAACTGCGCGTGCGAGTAAGGTTTTACCTGTGCCGGGCTGTCCCACTAAGAGGACTCCCTTTGGTATCCTAGCCCCTAGGGATAGGAACCTTTCTGGGTATTTCAGGAACTCAACAACTTCCTCGAGTTCAGCTTTTGCTTCTTCTACACCGGCGACATCAGCGAAAGTAACTGTGGGTTTATCGAAAGTCATCATTTTGGCACGACTTCTGCCAAAACTCATTGTTTGATTATTACTTCCTTGTGCTTGGCGCATCATAAATAGTATGAGGCCGCCAAAAAATATAAGCGGCAGGAAATTCAATAAGATTCCAAAGATACTGCCAAAGCCTCCTGAACCTTTAAACGAGACTTGTACACCGGTCGGTCCTATTGCAACGTTATTTTCGGTTAACAGACTGACTATGTCAGTCTGTTCACTCATTCGGCTCGTAAATTTCAGGCCAAGACCGGTTTCTGTTATCCTCGGAACAATAGTTAGTTTTTCTCCTTGGACTATTATCTCCCCGATCTCTTGATTCTGAGCCTTCGTAATGACTTCAGTGATGGATATTTCGGTAGTGTTGTCAAATCCTGGCGAAAGAGTATAAAACACCACAATGGCGCCAACGGTTATCAACAGATAGACGAAGCTATTTTTCATCCAAGGTTTTTTTAGCATGTAACCCTCATGGCAAAACTTCTGTGAGGCTATATTAACCCTTATTTATATCTTAATGCTGCTTTGTTTAAAATGCAAAATGGTTGATTTTGAGTTGGAGTATACTTGTGTGAATATTAATTATGACCGCTAAATGTTAGGAGTAGGAACATGACTATTAACGTTAAACCAAAGATTTACCTGATAGGTACGGGTGGGAGCATATCATTTATTGGGGACTCTCGGATGGATTATGTTGACTACAGCTACGCAGATAAACATCTCACTATTGAGGAGATGGCAAATAACGTTCCTGAAATTAACGAATTTGCTGATGTTGTCATAGAACAATTAATAAACGTCGGGAGCACTGAAGTTGCCCCAGAACATTGGCTACAATTGGCCCAACGGATAAACAATATTTTTAATGAGGACCCCAACGCAGCAGGTGTTGCCATTACTCATGGAACAGCAACATTGGAAGAGACGGCATATTTCCTAAATCTTACCGTGAAAAGTCGGAAGCCGGTAGTAATTACAGGAGCAATGAGGCCTCCAACAGGGCTTGGAACGGACGCAGATGTTAACTTGGTTGATTGCATTCGAGTAGCAGCATCGGACAATTCATTTGGCCACGGAGTCTTGAGTGTGCTTAATAATGCTATACAGGCGTCACGTGATGTCACCAAAACTAACAGCTATAGGCTAGAAACTTTCAAGTCGTATGAACTAGGTTGCTTAGGTTATGCTGACTCAGATGGTGAAGTAGTTTTTTACAGGACCCCTACAAAAGCACATACTGCCGATACAGAATTCGATGTGTCATCCGTTACTGAATTACCGAGGGTGGATATCGCTTATGCGTATTCTGGTGCAGACGATGTGGTCATACGTAGTTTAGTTGAGGCAGGAGTTTCTGGCATTGTTGCGGCAGGTCTGGGCAGTGGGGGTTCTCCGAGGGCTTTTATGAATGGATTAATGGCGGCGAAAGAAGCTGGAGTAAAAGTTGTAATTGCCACTCAAACAGGTAACGGCAGAATAATAAGAAATCGCAGATTTTCTGAGCAGGATTACTTGGTTGCTGATAATTTGACGCCAAAGAAAGCTAGAATATTGCTGATGTTGGGTTTGAGCGTCACGAATGACCCAAATGAATTACAAAGAATGATGTGGACCTATTAGAGAAATAAAAAGGGCTCGATTAATCGAGCCCTTTTTTGCTGGTATCTGGGAATCTACCCTGGTACCTCATCGTATTCGTGCCTAGTGCTTATAACATTGCCCTCATATAACTCGGCTATACGATCGTCCGATAGCCCTAGGATGCCTCCAAGGACATCTTCATTGTGCTCACCAACCTGTGGAGTTGTTCCGACAACGGCTGGAGTTCTACTGAAGTGCCAGAAGTCACCCGATACCGCAATTGACCCGGCCAAGAAATCTGGTACCTCAACCATGGCCCTGCGCTCCCAAGGATGTGGGTCTACTGCTGCTTGTGCAATGGTGTTTACGGGCGCAGCCGTTATATCATGCTGAGTGAAATGTGCAATTGCTTCTTTCATTGTTAGGTCAGATAGCATTTCATTTAGGCGGTCTAAGATGGGTTGTCGGTTAGCCCCTCTGTCCTGCCTGGTCATAAATCTGGGGTCTTCTAGCCACTCAGGCTTACCCAATGCATTACAGACCCTGTGCCAATGGTGTTGATCCCCTGCTGATACTAGCACCCATCCATCCTTACACGGGTAAGTTCCGCTTGGAGGAGCATTTTCGGATCCACCTCTAATAGGCTCAATCTGAGCTCCGTGGTAGGCAGTGATCGGAATTTCTGTGTAGCTATACCCAGTGTCTGCTAAACAGCAGTCAATGGATTGACCTTCACCGGATGTTTCCCGTTCATGCAATGCCGCCAAGGCACCTATAGCCGAATGTAAAGCCGTGGTGCGATCAATAATAGGCACACCAGCTCGTATTGGTGGTGACCCTTCTGGTCCAGTGACCATAGCAATTCCTGACATGACTTGGCCGATCGGATCATATCCAATCTGGTCTTTATAAGGACCAAATTGGCCATATGCAGACACGTTTACCATGATCATTCTAGGATTTAGTTCTTTCAGTACATCGTACCCAAACCCCATGGCAGCTATCGTCCCGGGCCTGAAATTCTGGACAAGGACGTCTGAAACCTTTACCAACTCTCTTAGAATTTCCTTTCCCTCTTCTTTTCTTAAATCAATGCTCAGGCTTTTCTTGCCGCTATTATATTGAACCCAGTACGCACTCTGTTTTCTGACCCAGGGGGCGTGATATCTAGTTTCTTCTCCGCCCAGACGTTCTAACTTGATTACTTCAGCTCCCATTCGTGCCAGAACTTGTGCGGCTCGTGGCCCCGCCTGGTGTCTTCCTAGGTCGAGGACTCTGATACCATCTAATGGACCTTTTGCTTCTGCCATTGTTAACTCCTAAAGTGGATTGCCCGAAATTGTACGACTAACTTAAGGAAAGGGCAACTGGATACCAATTATGCCTGTTCTAACGGCACTGCCAGAGAAATTCTCTGTTCCGTTCCAATGCTTCTGGCTATATGGCCATGTCCTTCCAAGTCTTCAGCCACTAAGATATCACCTGGGAGAAGGCGTTTCTTTGTACCGTCTGCTACCTCAAATTCTGCTATCCCTGATAAATTGACCACGTACTGCAAGCGTGGAGCGTTATGGTAGTCCGATTCTGATGGAGATGACCTCTGGTTAAGTGTAATGTCCCCTTGCCCTTTCCTGTTGGCAATCGCATTGAATTGGTCAGGTGTAAGGTCTTCGAAGTGGGATTCACCATCTGAGCCAGAGTAGACGCGCACTATTTGTACCATTAGTCCTCCTTTATGGGTTTTTAGAGATAACTATTTATTTATCTCGGTGCCTCCGAGCCCATCTTCTTTGAATAACTGTGCTTTTCGAGCGTAATTTTCTGCTGTTCTGCGTATCCTTTGGTGGTGATCTTCGGTAGTTTGTTGCTCCCGAGCTGATGCGGGAATTCCAACGACAAATGATTTGGGGGGAAACTCCTTGTTTTCTAAAACAACGGCTCCGCTAGCTACTATAGAAAGCTCTCCTAGAATGACTCCATCGTTTAACGTTGCTCCGTTTCCGATTAAACAGTTTGTTTTTATATGTTTGGCATGTGATGTAACGCCGTGCCCCAAACTTACATAGTCTTCGTACAGTGCGTCACTGTCTGCATGCAATACACAGTTATCCTGAATATCAACATAGTTGCCGAGTGTAATTTTTATGGTATCCCCTCGAATAACGGTGCCTGGCCACACGCTCGAGTATTCTCCGATTTCGACGTCGCCCACCACGTATGCTGCTTCGCTGACCCATGCAGTGGGATGAATCTTGGGTGTTTTACCTTGATAGCTTCTAATCACGATCACTCCTAGTTAACTTGGTCCATATGGAACCTGGGAACGGGTTCTATGTCTGACTCCAATATTAATTCATAGTTATGGGTCAAACAATACATTATTTATTTGTTTATGTAACTTGGAGCGTATAACCAACCTTCTAAGCGGGCGTGGGCGACCGTAGGAATCTCGCTATTTCTAGGATGTAAAAATACCCCTGGAGATTTGGCCCATAAGGCAGAAACAATCATCGCTATGATTGAATCTAGGCAATCATGATTGGAAGTGATCGTGTCATACGTGAGGGAATCATCAGTAATGATTAACTCGAACCGCGCCATTAGCTCTTGCAAAATCAGTTTTCTGAGATGTACAGCTTGGGAGCCATTCTTGTATCCTTTATACGGTAAACCCAATGCTCTCAAAGCAGCGCCGGGCATAGCTTCCAATAATGTGGGACATTGGGTAGTCGGCGGGGCCAAAGGAGGTATGTTGAACCTGCTTTCCCGTAATTCTGCTAGTAGTCGCATCCCATAATATGTCATTGGCAACATGTTTGGATTAGATTTGTGTAAACACGAATAAGACTCTGGGAAATGAGAATCTCCTTTTCTTTTCGCCTCGCCATACTTTTTAACAAAAGAGTCCCTAGTAGTTATGAAGTTATCAAGGCTTTTATGCAGAGTAATATCCCACACGTCTGGCATTGTTTTTGCTTGTGGAGCCCATGATCGTAGGAAATCTATAGGCAACGAGAATGGGAAATCTAAAGCTACTATGCTGTTTTTAGGTACATTCTGGAGAAGGATAACCAAATCTCGCCGTGTGATTGGATTAACCGAGTCTAGGTTAATATTTTGGCAACTAAGGGACCCTGATGCTATCCAGGTGTTTTTGTCGGTCTTCGCGCCACTAAAATCGACTCCGTATATAGGCGTTTTGCTGATCATATTTTATTCTAGATGCTGGTAAGTTATCCTTGCCTGTCTTGTTGGGCGGTAGTATAGTTCAGCACGGACGTCTAGACAATCGAAAATTAATGGTAAATGCAGGTATTTGGAACACCTGTAAAAGGAGAATTATGAATTTAACTGACCGTAGGCTTAGGTATAGAGCGATACTAGAAGGGGATAAATGCGTACATCCGGGATCGGTCTTCGATCCTATATCGGCTAGAGCAGCCGAAGACGTAGGTTTTGAAATAGGTATGTTCGCTGGTTCTATCGCTTCCGGAACGGTTCTGGGAGCTCCTGACCTAATAGTTTTAACATTGTCTGAGTTTGCTCAACAGATACACAGGATCTGCCGTGCAGGTAATTTAAGCCTCATGGTTGATGCTGATCATGGCTACGGCAACGCCCTAAATGTGCGGCGAACTGTAGAAGAATTAGAGACTGCAGGCGTTTCTTGTTTAACCATTGAGGACACTTTGCTGCCTTTGAGCTTTGGCGGCCCGGGTGAAGGACAGCTAATTTCCGTTGAAGAGGGTATAGGCAAAATGAAGGCTGCCTTGTCAGGGCGCCAAGATCCTTCTCTGGTAATTGCTGGTCGAACTAGCGCATTACGTGCAGGAGGTGTGGCTGAAGCTATCCGTCGAGTCAAAGCTTACCAGGAAGCTGGAGTGGACGCGGTTTTCTTGGCCGGTGCTCAAACTAGAGCCGAAATTGAAGAGGTAAGTTCCGAAGCTAAGATTCCTCTGCTGCTTGGTGGAGCAGGCGGAGAGCTCGCAGATCTAGCATTTCTCGGATCTCATGGAGTTCGTGTCGCCCTTCAAGGGCATCTACCATTCCAAGCTGCGGTCAAAGCAGTATATGATACCTTGAAAGCCTTGAGGGATGGAGTTTCTCCGGCAGATCTAGGTGATACGCTGGCATCTGCAGAGTTGATGGGTCAACTTACCAGGAAAGCTGATTACGATGCTTGGATAAAAGATTTTCTTAAGTAGGTTAAATAATTTCAGGTAGGGATAGAACGAATCGTCCCTACCTGAATTTTACGTTATAGAAGTTTTTTAACTTTTCAGCCCTTCAAAAAAATCTCCAGTTAATGTTTCCTCATTTGTAAACTGCGGCCATGCCCTGATGTAATGTTCTCTGCCAAGTATATCTGCAGCTACAGATCGGGGTACCTGGTTATATGGCCAATTAGGGGCTACTTGGCTCTTATGGCATAGAATAGAACCCATTTTCTCTTCTAATTGGGCCGATACGTCAACTTCTACGTGAATCTCAGATGGGTCGATTCCATCATTCGCACGCTCTATGGTGGGCAATGGAAAATCTATGCCAGCTGCTTGCAGTTTCAGAGCCATTGATGTGCGAAATCCCTGAGGGCGGGCGCTGTAATATAAGCGTTCCGGTTGAAAGGGTTCCAGTCCTTCCAGTATCTGTTCTGGATAAGCGGAAGAGTCATTAGCGGCATGAAAAGCTTTGGTAGTGTGGTGGCATATAGCTATATGATCTGGATGTCCGTACAAGCCACCGGGCTCAAATGTGAGCACTACCTGAGGCTTGAAAGTTCTTATTTCTCGAACTAGGATTCCAACTATTTCTTGTTGAGGTATGTTGACGAATGCTTCGGGACGTTCGTTAGCAGAGGTCCCTGCCATCCCTGAATCTCGATATCCCAATACGGAGTGACTTTGTAATCCCAATGTACGAACAGAGCAACTTAGTTCATCTCTTCGGAGTGATCCCAGCCCATTAGGCATAGTTAAACCAGGAGATCGTATCTCGCCTTCCTCCCCGGATGTCGCAGTTATTAGCCGAATGTTTACCCCTCTAGAGGAGTGGGCCGCTAGTGAGCCACCGATGGGGAATGCTTCATCGTCAGGATGGGCAAAGCAAGCTAAGAGCCGTTTTTCTAACATGTTGACCTGTCTTGTAATTGGTAAATTAAGGTCCGTTTTGATAGGAAAGCCATATCATTAAACCTGGTTTGGTTAAAATGTAATTCGTCGAATGAAATTATTTTAGCATACTGCTATTTCAGAAGGTCATGACCGTAAGTTGGTGGTATATTTACACCATTAATTAATACCGGAGAAAAGTAATGCTAGGTTTTTTGGGTGGAACCGGTGAAGAAGGTAAAGGGTTAGCCTTTAGATTGGCTCTATCAGGAGAGTCAGTAATGATAGGGTCTAGAGATGAATCTAGGGCTATTGAGGCCGCAGGAGAAGTTAATAGCCTTTTAGGGAAACAACTTGCAGCTGGTGCTGATAATTTTCGTACAGCCGAGGAATCGGACGTTGTTTTTATTACAGTGCCGTATTCTGCGCAAGATAAGTTATTAAGAGATGTGTGTCATTACCTGAAATCTAAAATCGTTATAGATGTAATAGCGCCCATGAACTTTGTGCGAGGAGTCGGAGCACAGGCTATTAACATTGAAACTGGTTCTGCGGCTGAAGAAGCCCAAGAATTGTTGCCGGAGTCTGTAGTAGTGTCTGCGTTCCAGAACGTTAGCGCTGCTGAATTATTATTACCGGATATACATATGGTAGGTGATGTTTTGGTGTGCGGAGATGATAAGGAAGCTAAACAGCGTGTCATGGAACTTGTGTGTTTGATAGATAAGCTTAAACCTGTAGATGGCGGTATGTTGTTCAATTCAAAATATGTTGAGCAAATCACCCCTTTGTTAGTTAATATCAATCGTCTGTATAAAACCCATTCAGGCATTCACATAACGGGCCTAGAATAAGAGATTCGAAAACTCATATTGCTTGTATACAATATAGTTGCACTTTAGGAGGTTGAATAATGCCAAGAGGTATTTTAGATTTGGGCAAGCCTGACGATCTTGAGCAAGTACATGGAGTATGGAAGTTTGCTCCAGGCTTAGTTCCCGGTGAGCCTAATGAGGGATTATTGGCTCAATCCCCAGGGAGCGCTGCTCGCCTCCCCGATTACGATGATTCTGGCTGGGAACAATGTCATGACTTAACCAAGTGGTATTCTCGTGGAGTTGCATTTGCATGGTACCGTATTCGGCTTACTTTGCCTGAAACTGTCCACGGCCGTAGCATAGCGGGATCTCGATGCATATTTGAGACCTGCGTAGATGATTACGGCGAGATTTGGATTGATGGTGAATGTAATAGAGACCGCGGAACTGTCCAAGGCTTTAACGTTCCGCAGCGCGTAGTAATAGATGCTGAGCCATCCCCAGGGGACGAACATACGGTAGCTATACTAGGAGTTAATGGACCCTTAGGAGCTCCGGGCGGGGCTGTGTTTGTTAGGTATGCGACTTTGGCGTTTGAATGGCGAGAACCTGGTTATTAGCGGAGTAATGTAGTCCTAAGCATGTTGGACTATGAGCGGTTTTTACACTCAGTCTTCGTCATAGTCCTCGTCGTTCTCTGTTTCTACATATCCTAAGACTCTCAATTCAGATTCAAGTCGCTTTGAGAATTCTTCTGTACTTGTAGTCAATGGAATAGTGATATCAATTGTATTAGGAGATGACTGGCTAATTATCCCGGGATCTTCTCTTGTAAGGTCGACGCTTACAGATTCCCGGTGAATACCCAATTTGTCGGTGATAGCGAAGATGGTATTCATGTCACCCATGTTGATTATTTCGTCAGCCATAACTAGTTGTCCTCTCCATAAATTACTGCTCTACTATTGAGCTTATACGGGCCACTCGGTACCGCCCTGAGCAGGTCTTTGATTGTCAGGTAAATTAAGTCCCGTGACCACGACGTCTTGAAACTCTCTCAGAATTATTGAACCCCATTCTTTCGCTTGCATAACACGATGTGATGTGCGTTTTCCTCTAATTAACGAGCGATTTTCTGGATCTTCTGACGTTTGATGACGTATGGTTTCGTTCATGTCATCTAGCAAAGGGATCAATCCCTTTGCTGTTTCGATAAATCGGGCAACTTCCTTGAACTCAGTATCTAGTACTATGAATACAGGTACGGTATTAGCTCTATGGTCAGGGAGAAATGTGTTCGTTAAGTCAACCTCTTCGTCTCTATTGAAGATATAAGGAGTCAGGTTCGGAGTACTGTCTGCTAGCTTGAGGATCGTCGGGGTCGTGCTTATCGCGTCTCCGCACCATTCTGCATGAAATACGACAAGAACCAAAGGACTCTCCAAATTGTCAAAATACAACAGCACTTCTAAGGGTACTGTGACAGCTTCATAAATATCCTCTACGGGTTTTTTATTAACTTTCATATTCGGGAAATATTTTTCGGTTGAATAACCTTGAAGCACTTTGTCTTTAGTCAATAACATAGATAATCTCCTAATCTCGATTATTCAATATGTAGTGTATCAGTATTATCCGGTTGCCAGTATTAAAGCAATGATCTGTATATATGAAAGGATGCCTTAGTGCTAGAATAAAGCCTCATGCTATAGTTGGGAGTTAGCGCATTGACAACGGAGAGATCGGGCCATTATCTGAAGTACGCTTTATTTTGTAAAGATACGGAGGAAAATGCTAATGACGAGCTATCTTTTAAGGGAGTGATTGATCTGGTAGATATTGATTTGCCTGACGACGTTCCGGATGGAGAAGCACCAGTATTAATGGACTTGGATGTTAATTTAGCATTCTGTATCGCTGGGGCTGTGCCTGGTCCGCACAGTCTACAGATAGCGATAAGGGCACCCGGTTTGCCGTTGAATACTCCGCCTCCTGAAAACATAGACTGGGAATCCGGAATAATGTTCCAGAGATGGATAAAGACATTCAGAATTCCGTTACAAAGACTGGGAAGACATGTTGCAGTAGTTATATTTGATGGGACGCCAATCGGGGAAGCGAGTTTTATGGTTAGGTTCAGAGAGACCTAATAGGTACTTCGTTGCGTTGACTACGTGACAATGACCTAATTATAATCAACTCCGTTCAATGAGATATGGATGATGGAAATTCTTTTCCATAATTTTATAACTAGGATAGGTTATCGATGGTCAAAACAGGACAAAGATATGTCACCCCTGGCGGAGTTGAAATGGTAGTTACTAAAGGCGGAGATGGTACGCTGACTGACGGTGACACAGAATTGAAAACAAAAGGTGCAGAAGCTGAATTTGCTGGAAGTGAGCCCGGTGAGGAGGCTGAAGAAGTATCTCTAGGTAAGAGATTTACATCTAGCGATGGGGTGGTTTCAGTTTTGATCACTAAAGGTGGAAGTTGCGATTTAAGGTATGACGGCACCCCAATGGAGTTACAGGAGCCGAGGAAGCTCCCTTCCTCTGATTAGTTTATTAGATGAATTTTGATAATAACTGGAGCCGCTGGTAGAAATACTAGTGGCTTTTAATTTGTGTTGAATTTTAATATGCGAATATTTACAGAGAGACCATGTTAGGCATAGATACAATAATATTTGATTTTGACGGCGTGATAATCGATACGGAAACGCCAGACTTTCTTACATGGCAGAAAACATTCCAGTCGTTTGGAGTGCATTTAGAAATGGAGTTGTGGCTTGATCATGTTGGCGGGAGGTCTTCGCAATTTGATGTATTTAAGCACTTGCAGGATTTAACAGGGTTAACTTTGGATGAGTCAGAGATTAAACAGGGAAGGCGTAGGGAATACTTAGATCTTGTTGAATCCTACCCTCTCATGCCCGGAGTATTGGATTATCTGGAAATATGTAAGAGTAATGCATTGAGGGTAGGATTAGCTTCTAGTTCCCCCAGAGACTGGGTTGAGGGGCACCTCTCTCGAATGGATATTTTGGAGTATTTTGACTGCATAAGATCAAGCGATGATGTTCGTAACGCTAAGCCACACCCGGATCTTTATATATCATGTATGGAGGGTCTGAAGGCGACCCCCAAGAGTTCCATGGCAATAGAAGACTCTCTTAATGGCGTTACTGCTGCCAAAGGAGCAGGCATGTGGTGTGTGGCAATTCCTAATTCCATTACTACTTACTTGCCGTTTGAAAAAGCTGACTTGGTTTTGGAATCCCTTGCTGAAGTCAGCCTACTGGATTTAATAAACGAACTGTTATCAAAGCGTTAGTAACCACATGCGTTTATGGTACCAACACGGCTCTTGTAACCTCTGTTTGCCTTTGTGCCCATTCTGAATGAGCAAAAGCCTCGTTAACATCGGCAAGCGGATATTTATGGGATACGAGTTTTTCGAAAGGCAGCTTATCCTGGTTACGGACTAGATAGTCTAGTAATGTTGGAAGTAAAGAGGGCTTGTACATTCGTGATCCTAATATATTCTTTCCGGATAGGAGCTTTGAAGGATCAATAGACACTTCTCTACCTCTGACAATATCACCTATTTCTATGAACGATCCCCCGTTGCTCAACATATCTATGCCTTCTGCTAATAGCTCAGCTCTCCCTACTAATTCCATCACTACATCAGCGCCGCGCCCATCTGTTAATTCCCAAACGCGGCGAATTCTTGTCTCCGGAGTGTTGAATTCTTCGATATTTATAGTATCGTCTGCTCCAAATTCTTCTGCGAGTTGTAAGCGGTTATCGAGCCGGTCAAGCACGATTACTCTTGAGGCACCCATTTCTTTAGCCATTGCTGTTGCGTGAAGGCCTAATCCACCGGCTCCTTGTATGACGACATAGTCACCTTCACTTAAATTTGCTCTTTGTAAGCCTGTTGTAACCGTTCCCATGGCGCAATTTACAGGTCCTAATATTTCATCAGGTAGTTCATCTGGAACTCGGAAAAATGGATGTCTAGGTGGTAGATACAGAAAATCCGCATAGGTGCCGGTGAAATAAGGCCATACTCCTGCCGTTGGGTATTCCCTGTTGGCACACCAGTTTGTATTACCTTTTAGACAGAGATGACACTTATGGCAGGGAAACACAGCAGCGTACACTATTCTATCGCCTTTTTTAATCGGTGTTCCTAATGTATCTGTCGATAAACCTTCGCCTAGGATTTCGACGACTCCTGTTCCCTCGTGGCCCATAACTCTCCCAGTGGCCGGAAGAGGCATGTATTGCTGTGTTTGATCTCCGCGATATGTGTGCAGGTCTGATCCGCAGATGCCTGACTGAGTCATACGTAATATGATGGCGCCTGATTCAGGTTCAGGCACATCGTATTCTTCGATTTCAAAAGGTTTTCCGTATTCTTTGACGACGACTATTCGACCCTTCATAAGTTCCTCCTGTCAAATGTCTTTCACTTAAGTCTTGCTATCCTAGCATAGAAGTACCGGGTGGGTGTATAACAGAGCTTGTATATTGGACAGGTAGATATATTTATCTTAAATTATCTGCAATTACACGTAGTATTACATAATGATTGGGCAGCACGGTTCATCACAGGGGGAGTAATTTGAAAATCGCTATCAGTTCAGACCATGCGGGATTTTTATATAAAGAAAAGATAATCTCGTCTTTAGTAAGCCAAGGGCATATGGTTGATGATATGGGGACTTATAGTCTTGAATCGGTAGATTATCCTCAATGGATAAGACCGGTTGCCAAGGCTGTTGCGGCAGGAGATTATGAAAGAGGGATTGTGCTGGGCGGCTCAGGAAATGGCGAAGCCATAGTCGCTAACAAAGTTAAAGGAGTTCGTTGTACCCTCTGCTGGAATGTACAGTCAGCTGAATTTGCTCGCCAGCATAATGATGCGAATGTATTGTCACTGGGCGAAAGATTGGTTCCTGAAGCTGATCTGTTGGCTATAGTAGAGACCTGGCTGAATACGGAGTTTGAAGGTGGTCGCCATTTACGTCGAGTGCAACAAATTGAAGAAGATTAATCAAAATTTGCTGTACCTGTTTAGGGAATTCTAAATGACGTCTATAAAAGAATTCTTCTCAGATGTAGAAGATAAATCGTTTGTATGGATCGGTAGATCGAAACTTTTACAGATGTTGCCCCGTGCCGGAGAACCTAAAACTTCCTCGTGTATCTATGTCCGCCCAGGGGATAATGCTGAGTGGATAGCGTCGGATGAAACTTGGAAAGATCGCTGGGATATATTAGCTTCGAAAATTGGTGGCGAAGTGTTAAATAATGACACAGGCGTCTTGTGCATTCAGTTTGATGATTACGGAATTGTGGTTGTACCCCCATTTCCGCTGTCTCAAAATAGGCAATACGATCATCTAAATTATGATGAATTAAATAAATCCTTGTCGCTAGATTATCTGGTTGGTGTGATCTTGCTGAGACTAGGCAGATTTTCGGTAGCTATTTTTAAGGGAACTGAACTAGTTGCATCAAAAACAGATAGCAGGTTTGTAAAAGGAAGACATAAAAAAGGGGGCTCTTCACAGCGCCGATTTGAGAGAATTAGGGAAGGCCAAAGTAGGAAGTTGTTCGACAAGGTTTGTGAGACTGTGGGAAATACATTCGAACCTTATAGACAGGGTCCAGATTATGTATTGATTGGTGGTGATGAGATTACTATCAATAACTTCCTAAAAGTATGCCCCAAGATCGCAGCTCTAAAATCCAAAATATTAAGTAGGCGCCTGAATATTAGAGACCCTAAGAGAGATACTCTAGAACATGTGGGGAATTTGCTTTGGCAAAGTAGGGTTTATTTCTTTCATTGGAATGAATAAGGTGATTATAGCTATGATATCCTCACAAGGATTCTTTGATAAAGTGACTCGGACATGAATGTTAATAGTATAGGCGGATTTGATACGGCAGCATATTTACTCGAATTTGAACAGATCCGACATCACCTTGCGGGGCTGACACACACTGATTCGGGTCGCGACACGGCCATGCATGTAACCCCATCAGCAAATTTCTTCGATGTGGTTAGTAATCAGCAAGAAACTTCTGAAGCTTGTCATTTGATCAACTTAGGCGTTGGATTAGAGTTTGGACCACCTGAAGATATTAGAAACCTCATAAATAGAGCTAACTTAGGCGGGGTATTAAGCGGTTCCGAGTTACTATTGATTAGGGGGATGGTAGACGCTTCTATCAGTAATAGGTTTTTGCTCAAACGCCACGAAGAACTGCCGATACTCAGCGGAATGGCAGAAACCTTGCCAGACCTAGGAATAGTTACAAGGTCTATTGAGAGGGCGATAGGAGAGTCGGGGGAAGTATTGGATCAGGCGAGTCCTGCGTTAGGAACTCTCAGAAGAGAATCACAACAAGCATTCAATAATCTGAATAACGTTATCGATCGGCATTTGCGACGCTTGGAAAGGCAAGGACTTTTGCAGGAACCAATCGTAACTGAACGTAACGGTCGGATGGTGTTGCTAGTAAAGGCGGAAATGAAATATAGAGTGCCTGGTATCGTTCACGATGTGTCTGATAGTGGTGCCACTGTATTTGTTGAGCCAATTGCTGCTATCGATCTGGGTAATCGTTGGCGTGAAGCGCGGTCTGCGGAAAATAGGGAAGAGCAGATCATTCTCAGGGATTTGTCAGAGCTCATCGGCTATATGTCTGACGAATGTACGCAAATGTTAGATGTGATGGCAAGGCTTGATATGGCTTTCGCTAAGGGTACATATGCGATCAACACAAAATCAGTTGCTCCAGAGGTGAAAAATTCATCATACGGAGACAGGCATCTCAGAATGATGGGAGCGCGACATCCTTTATTGAGTGGTGATGTTGTCCCTATAAATATGGAGATAGACGATCAGAATAGCGTAATGCTCATAACAGGCCCTAATGCTGGCGGTAAAACGGTTGCACTCAAGACAGCGGGCCTTCTTGTACTAATGGCTCATTCGGGCCTATACGTTCCTGCTAGAGAAGTTAGCATGCCGTTCTTTGACGGTATTTACGTTGACATTGGAGATCAGCAAAGTATTGAACAATCTTTGTCTACATTCAGTTCACATATCCATAACCTCAACAAGATATTAAGTTCAATCACTTCAAAATCATTAGTGTTAATAGATGAACTAGGAACCAGTACGGATCCTGAGGAAGGAGCTGCTCTCGCCGAAGCAGTATTAAATCATTTTTGTTATCAACGAGTAATGACTATAGCTACTACCCATCATCGAAGAGTCGCCCAGTATGTTCAAGAACAAAATGGAATGATGAACGCGAGTGTAGATCTTGATCCGGTTACATTTGAACCTACATATCACGTTACATCAGGGTTGCCTGGTAGAAGTTATGCTATGACTATTGCTGCTAGATTAGGATTAATGCGGTCGATAATAGATGACGCCCAATCTAGGATGTCACAAGAAGATCGTGAATCTGAAGAACTCTTGAGAGATTTAAGGGTAAGTCGTACCACTATAGAAACGATGAGACAGGAAGCCGAGGAGACGTTACTTTCAGCTAAGCACAAAGAAGAAAATCTAGATGCTCAATTGAATGAAGTGGAAACAATCAAAATACAAATTGTTGAACAGGCTCGTTTAGAACTTCAGAGTCGAATAACAGGTATTCAGCAGAGTTTAGACAGGGCCGAAAGGTTACTCAAAGACAAGCAAAACTCTGGTTCGCCTGACAATTTCAACATAGAAAGCCAGAAGGACATTGTCCAAGATATACAGCAGGAAATATCTAAACCCGACTGGCAGCCCATACTATTAGAAAGAGATCGTTGGCAAGATCAACTCAAGATTGGAGATCGAGTTTTTATCATGGGCGTTCCTAGACCTGTTGAAGTATTGACTCTAGTAGACGACGAAAATAATGTTGAGGTGCTAATGGGGACAATGCGCGCAAAAGTTCCTGTGTATCAACTTGATAAACGAGCTGATGAATATCCGGACACAGGTGAATATCGACGACCAGATAGTTTAGGAGATAGTTATCGGCAAATATCTGGTGTAGGGATATTTTCGCGTTCTGCCGGGCGGATCCGGCCTGCAGAAGAAATTAATCTGCATGGCCAGAGAGTAGAAGACGCTTTGACTAATGTGGAACAATTTCTGAATGACGCATCGTTGGGTAATCTTGAGATAGTGCGGATAGTTCATGGAAAAGGGACTGGCATTCTTCGCCAAGCTGTAAGAGAGTACCTTGATGGGCATCCACTAGTGGTCAATTGGGCTTCTGATGAGGGACCGGCTGGAAACGGTGTGACGGTAGCGTGGCTAAGCTAGCATTTGATATAGCGGTCCTTTCTTAAGAGAAAGGACCGCTGGTGGTGGGGACTAATTAGTCTATATCAAAGATTCGAATCACCTGCGGAGGTTATCTGCGCAAGTATTGCCATTTGCGTTGCTATTGGAACCGTCAGGGCATAATGTGTCATCCCAAATCGCCCCCCCGAAAATGGTGCTGTTCATTGAGGCGTCATTGAAGTCTGCTCCCGTGAGGTCAGCATACTTCAGGACCGTTCTGTTAAGATCGGTTAAGCTGAAAGCACTGTAACGAAGATCTGCCAAAGTCAAGTTAGCTCCATTAAAATTGGCATTAATGGCCACGACGTCGTTCAAATTAGCCCAACTTAGATCAGCATCACTTAAGTCTGCTTCAGTTAATCCAGCACTTGTTAGATCTGCGCTATATAGATCAGCTCCCTTTAAATCAGCTCTTACTAGGTTAGCTCTTTGCAAAGAGACTTCTCTCATAATGGCATTGTCTAGTACTGCTCCGTTTAAATCCGCTCGGCTGAGGTCAGCGCCCGTTAGATCTGCTTCGCGGAGTACGATATCTCTCAGGTCTAATCCGCTTAAATCACACCCTGCTAAATCGACTCCTATTCCACGCACTTCGCAATCTTTATCTGTTAAGTCGACCTGATCATTGCAGATCAGGTTTCCATCTGCGTCAAATCCAATAAGGAATCGACCCAACGGACATTTTTGCGCAGCAAATTGAATGACTGATGCTTCTCCAGCTGGACCTGGGTTACCTTTAGCACCCTGTGGACCTGCTGGGCCTTGAGGTCCTTGATCGCCTTTGGGCCCTTGAGGTCCAGGGATGACACTTGCTGAGGATTCGTTGGAAATAAGCTCTAATCCGGCCTCTTCAGAACTTGGTTCTGGGCCGTTACAGCCTATCAGTAAGAGACTCATAAGAGTAATTAGGGTTAATAGATATACTCTCGACACCACACACCCCCCATCCGGGAAAATATCTATAATAGTAGGCCACTCATATTTATAATGATATGACCCGATTACACTTGGATTGTAATACTTTCACATAGATACAGACCCATGTTTAAAATGCGGATTTGCAGCATTTTGTTGTACATATTCGTCTACGTAGAACCAAAAATGTGGCTATAATCCTTGAAACCAAGGCATGCGCTTTTGACTAAAGGCTTTTATGCCTTCTTGGAAATCGGTACTATGAGCTATATCCCCAATGGCAGTGGTTTCATCCTTGAGTTGGGATTCTAAATCTTGAGACCAGCTGTTATTGAGCAATTGCTTTACTTTACCAAAAGCTACTGTTGGGTTCTTTGCCATCCGGTGAGCTATTTCCAGAGAATGACGCTCAAAATTATTTGAAGGCACTACTTGCTCCACTAAACCCATTTCACGCGCGTATTCGGCTCCGATAGGCTGGCTAGCCGTGTATAGCTCGATGGCCTTGCCCATTCCTAATAGACGTGGCAATAGGTATGTTGACCCTCCGTCTGCTGTAGCCCCAATATTCCCATATGCCATCAAAAATCTCGCATTACTTGAGGCGATTCTAAGGTCGCATGCTAGGGCTAAACTGAATCCTGCTCCGGCTGCTACTCCGTTTACTGCAGCTATAACAGGCTTGTTTAGCATCCGTATGGGTATAATAACTTCATTGTGTAGCGAGTCTGCAAGAGACTGTATATATACTGATAAAGCGTCTGGTCCTCCAGTTTCGAGTTGTTGTACTAGTGCTTTAACATCTGCACCAGAGCAAAATGCGGGACCTGTACCGGTAATGTACACTGCTCGTATATTACGTTTTTCACAGGATTTCAGAGCTGCTCCGATATGTTGAATCATGGATTGCGATAATGCATTTCTCGTATCGTTATGATCAAGCCGTATGATAGCTAAAGCGTCGTCAATAATTAATCGTACTGGTTCTTTTTCCATTACACTCCTTGCCAGATACGGCGATTACCAGATCGGATAAATTTACCGAATCCAGGAGTAGGGAAATGTCCTGCAGAAACCATGAGATTCTCCGCTTCCAATCTATCAAGTATATTGTGCCGAGTTTGTCGAGACAGCTGTGGCTGTATATCAAAAATTGGGTTCCAGTCCGTATAGTGTGCTTGTGCGGGATTATGCGCTACATCACCGAGAACAAAACATTGTTCTCCATTTGATGTTATAAGTAACGATACGTGCCCAGGGGTATGCCCTGGTGTAGCGACTGTTACTATTTCTGATGTAATAGAATATTCGTCAGTCATTAGATCTATTAGATTTAAGCTTTCTAAAGGCAGGACTTGGTTTACTATATGTTCGGCGTCTTTGTATATATCAGGCTGTACCCAGTAGTCCCAATCTGATTTAGGTGCTAAATACCGTGCGTTTGGGAAAGTGGGTATCCCGTTAGTGAAATTCCAGCCTACATGATCAGGATGAAGGTGTGTCATAACAACAAGGTCGATCTGACCTGGTGTGATCCCGTTATCTTTTAATTCGTTTATTAAGGTTGCTCCAGGAGCCTGCAATCCGGTGTCGACTAATATCAGCTTCCCATCAGATCGGATGATTACAGAGCCGTATCTTGGATGCAAGTGATTATTCTCGTCTAATAACGCTGAAAACTCTGATTTCCATATCTCTAGGTCGCTGTCAGGGAATACAAAGGTGGGCTCTCGGTCACCGTTGCCATCGCTAACAGATACCATTTCAACATTTCCGATATTGATCTTATGGTTAGACATGTCATGCTCCTATTCTATGATTAGGTTGGGTAGCAATTCGTGATATGTGGAGGCTATAGGAGATACGTATCTCCTATAATAGTACATTCGAGGTTATTATATGATCTCTGAATCTTCGGGGGCATATTCGAGGACGGGTGTATCTGGAAGTTGATTGCCCCCCTTTAGACTTGATATCCGGCTTAACGATCTATCCATGGCTCGCTTCCGAGTCGTTGCAAGATTTTGATATGCTGATTGAGCAGCATCTATTTTTTTCCCCACATCCTCAAGTTTATCGATGAATAATGTCCATTGCTGGGTAAAGCGGGTTAATTCTGTGATTATTTGATCCGAAGTCTCGTTGATAGCGAAATTTTCTACCGCTTGTCTAATGACCACAAGGATCGCGAATAATGTTGTAGGAGAACAAAGGATCACATGTTTTTCCATTGCATCGTCCATAATCCGTAAGTCATTTTCTTGGATGAACTGGAAAATTTGTTCGTTTGGTATGAATAACAAGACGCATCCGATCGTACTCATGTTAGGATCAATGTAATCACGAGTGGTGATTTCGTTGATCCGGTCACGTACGTCTCTTAAAAAGGCTTTTGAATGGCGAGATTTGTCGTCAGTAGTGGAGGAGTTGACGCACTTAAGGTAATTATCCAACGGGAATTTAACGTCCATGTTTAGTTTTAAATAATTGGGTAGCATGAATGTAAAATCAGGTCTTGAATTACTACCAGGCATTGATGTTTGTTTAACGTAGTTAACTCCCTCGGCAAACCCGATAGTTCGCAAAATATCTTCGGCCATCCTCTCACCCCATTGGCCTCTTGCCCTGCTGTTAGCTAGAGCTTCGCGGAGAGCGTTAGTTGTAGAATTGAGAGCGGTAGTCTGTTCATTAGTGGCTTTTAGCTGGGTAGTGATTTGGCCGAATTGAGTGTTCCGGTCCTTCTCTAGACTTTGTATGAGACCGTAAACGCGATCCAGTTCTGTACGCATAATGTTAATCTCTTGAGTTAGAGATCCTTGTTGATTCGCTGCGGGTCTTCTAAGAAAGATTATTAAAACAAAGCCCGATATTGACGCGACTATTAGAGACAGAATAATTATGATGATGGATTCTGCACTCATGCTAACTCCTGGTATCGGGCTTATTTATTTGTACGTAGGGTTAGGATGCGGATGCTGCCGACACTGCTTTGGCTACTGCTGGCACAACCACGGGGTCTAGTGACCAAGGTATTATGCACTCTGGTGTTGGGTTTGGTATCAAGGCTGCCAAGGCTTCTGCTCCGGCGAGCTTCATCTTTGTATTAATTGCTGTTGCCCTTGCGTCTAATGCTCCTCTAAATACTCCTGGAAATACTAGGCTATTATTGATCTGGTTTGGAAAGTCACTTCTCCCTGTGCCGACGACAGCTGCTCCTGCTGCTGTTGCAAGGTCTGGCATGATTTCAGGTGTTGGGTTTGCCGCTGCTAACACGATGCTACCACTGGCCATGCTTCTAACCATATCTTGGTTAACGATATCACCTGCAGATAGGCCGATAAATATGTCTGCAGATTCCAATGCTTTGGCGAGGTCGCCTGCTATGTTGTCGGGATTAGTGATACTGAGCATATCCTGTTTAGTGCTATTTAAATCTGTTCTGGTCTTATCAATTATTCCCACGCTATCTATCAGTAATATGTTTGTAGCACCATAATCTAATAATAATTTCGCAGATGCTATTGATCCGGCTCCCGCTCCTGAGAACACTATCTTGACTTCACTTATTTTCTTGCCAACTACTTTCAGGGCATTTATGACTGAAGCAAGAACAACTATTGCAGTTCCGTGCTGATCGTCATGAAATACTGGAATGCCTAAGTCCTGAAGTGCAGCTTCAATTTCGAAGCATCTAGGAGCTGCGATATCTTCTAGATTTACTCCTCCAAATGTGGGTGCTATATTTCGTACGGTTTCTATAATTGCCTTACTGTCTTGCGTAGCTAGGCAAATTGGAAAGGCATCGATATCTGCAAGGCCTTTAAATAATATACATTTTCCTTCCATAACTGCCATTGCAGCTTCCGGTCCAACATTCCCTAACCCTAAGACTGCAGAGCCATCGGTGACAACAGCAACTTGGTTAGCTCGGTTAGTTAGAGCAAATGATTCAGATTTATCATTCGCGATAGCCATGCTCACGGAAGCAACTCCAGGTGTGTATGCAATAGAGAGATCTTCCATTGTCTCTACTCTCATTTTTGAAGCTATGCTAACCTTTCCTCGAGTTTCTCTGTGCCTTTTTATTGCTTCGCTACCGTAGTCCATCAGTGCTCCCTTCTATATCTATGATTATATGAGGTTATTTATCGTGTAACAGCCCCTTCTGAGGCGGATGAAACGAGTTTCGCATATTTAGCGAATACTCCGCTAGTGTATTTGGGTGCTATTGGTTGCCAATTTTTGCGTCGGTCTGCCAATAGTTCTTCAGTAACTTTAACATCCAACTTTCGGCCAGGTATATCTAAGGTTATGATATCGCCTTCTTCAACAAGGCCTATAGGACCTCCAGCAGCGGCTTCTGGTGCAACGTGTCCTACCATTGGTCCGTGGCTAGCTCCGGAGAATCGACCATCTGTGATTAGAGCTACTGAGTCTCCTAGTCCTTGTCCAATTAATGCACCTGTGACGGCTAGCATTTCTCTCATCCCCGGTCCGCCCATTGGGCCTTCATATCGGATAATTACTATATCCCCATCTTTAATTTTACCTTCTTGTATGGCCCGAAACGCTGGTTCTTCCTGGTTAAATACTCTAGCAGGACCTTCGTAAATTTTTTCCTGATGCCCTGCGACTTTGATTACAGCTCCATCTGGGGCGAGGTTTCCATATAAAATGGCAAGTCCTCCAGTGGGACTTCTGGGATTATCGACGTGGTAGATAATGTCTTGATCTTCGATTGTTTGCACGGACTGCAGGTTTTCCTCTAATGTCTTACCAGTGACTGTTATTGTGTCTCCGTGAAGTAGTCCTGCATTTAACAATCGGCGGCCTATCAACGCTACACCACCGTGTCTATCAAGATCGGCCATAACGTAATGACCTCCGGGTCGCATATCCGATATGTAGGGGGTATTTCGACTTATCCGATCAAAATCTTCTAGTTTTAAATCCACTTCGGCTTCTCTGGCTATAGCTATCAAATGTAACACTGCGTTAGTCGATCCGCCCATGGCTACGACTGTTGTGATGGCGTTTTCAAAAGCCTGCCTAGTCATTATATCTCTAGGTCGGACATCTTCTTCCAAGAGGCGCATTAGAGTTATTCCTGCTTTTCTGGCTTCGTCTACCTTTCGGGGGTCAATAGCAGGGATGGAAGCATCTCCAGGGAGAGACATGCCCATCATCTCAATTGCGGTAGACATAGTGTTGGCTGTGAATAATCCTGCGCAGGAGCCTTCTGCCGGACAGGCTGAGCACTCAAGATCGTGCAAATCCTCGCGGCTCATATTGCCCTTGGCGTAAGCACCAACTGCTTCAAAAACATCTTGGATGTTTACATCTTTACCCTGGAATTGGCCCGGCATCATTGTGCCACCGTAAACAAATATGGAAGGAACATTTAGCCTAGCTATGGCCATCATGCAGCCTGGCATATTCTTGTCGCATCCGGCTACTGTAACCAAACCGTCCATGCGTTCGCCGAATGTGACTACCTCAATAGAATCAGCGATGACTTCGCGACTAACTAGAGAAGCTTTCATCCCTTCTGTGCCCATGGATATTCCATCACTTACCGTGATGGTACCGAATTCAAACGGCGTACCGTCTCCTTGTCGTATACCCTCTTTTGCTGCTAATGCAAAACGGTCGAGATGAACATTACACGGGGTGACATCACTGGCGAGGTTGGCAATAGCGACGAATGGTTTATCTAAATCTTCGTGCGTTAACCCCATGGACAAAAGCATTGCCCGCGCTGGAGCTCGTTCTGCGCCTTCGGTTATATCTTTGCTGCGGTGCTTCATTCTGAGGTTAGTGGTTCTGTCTCTGCTGATGCTAGCCAAGATCAGTCCTCCTAATTTTTATAGCTAAACTTGTACAATATCGTTCAAATTACAGGTCATTATAGCCCTGAGTCATTAGTGCTACAAGAATGGCGTGTAGTTAGCCCGTTAAATTTCTAATAAAGGGCTTGCACCAATTACTCATTTCTTGTAACCTTTCCCGGTTAAATATAGAAGAGGAGGAAGGGAACTAATGATTAACCCTATCCGATGGTTTCAGGTAGAAAAAGTAGAGGCACACTGCGATATTCCTTGTGGAATATATGATCCGATAACTGCAAAAATGGCGGCTCAGACTGTCCAAAAGATGGTACTACGTATCCAGGCTCTTGAACCTGCAGGTTCCGATTCAGCGTCAATAGCTGCACATGCTAACACCTTATCACGATATGTTGCGGCAAAAGAGGAACATGCTGAGGTTTGCAAGCATGAACTGAGAGTTTTGTGGGCTGACTATTTCCGACCAGAACATATAGAAGCTCATCCTGACCTGCACACTAAAGTTTGGAACGCTGAAAAACTGGCAGGAAGGAACAAGCAAACAGTTGACATGGCGGCCGCTGAAGAATTGGTGTCAGTGGTTGACGAAATAGCAACAATTTTCTGGGCGACCAAGAACGTAGAGTACAGTGATCCTAATGCAGCAGCACGGTACGGCGCTTAAGCCCATACCTGGTTGATTTAAAAAGAACTGGCCTTTTAAAAGGCCAGTTCTTTTTTGTTGTAAAGTTATGATATAGCTTTCATAGCGTCTTCAGCGATATTGAGCGTATTATCTATATCTGCTTCAGTATGAGCAGTTGATACAAAAGCAGCTTCAAATTGAGATGGAGCAATGTAGACGCCTCGTTCTAGTAAAGCATGGAAGTATTTTCCATACTGCCCTGTATTTGACGACTCAACTTGAGTTAGAGTATTCACGGGACCTTTGTTAAAGAAACCTGTGAACATAGAATTTACTCTGTTTATGTGGCAATCTAAGCCAACCCTTTGGGCGATATCAGATAGTCCATCGGTTAATCTCAGGGCTAATGAATCTATTTGTTTGTATTTTTGCGGGTCCTGTAGTTCACGTAACGTTGTTATTCCAGCCACAACAGCCAGCGGATTTCCCGAAAGAGTTCCTGCTTGATACATGGGTCCTAGTGGAGCAACTTGCTCCATTATTTCACGTCTGCCACTATACGCTCCGACAGGTAATCCTCCGCCTATAATTTTGCCTAGACAGGTGATATCAGGGGTTATGCTATAAAGATTTTGAGCGCCTCCGTAGGCTACTCGAAATCCGGTTATTACTTCATCAAATATCAGTAGTGACCCATTAGCTGTAGTTATGTCGCGTAAGCCGGACAAAAATCCGTCTTTGGGGGCGACTACTCCCATGTTTCCAGCCACGGGTTCTACTATCACGCCTGCTATCTCGTTTGGATATTGATCATATAATCTTGAGACCGATTCTAGGTCATTATAGTCAGCTAATAATGTTTCTTGTGCATAAGACGCAGGGACTCCTGCACTGGTAGGTATACCATGAGTCATAGCTCCAGACCCTGCCTTGACTAACAAGCCGTCCGAGTGGCCGTGATAACATCCTGAAAACTTAATTAATTTATCTTTTTTAGTATATGCACGGGCGAGTCTGATAGCACTCATGCATGCTTCGGTGCCAGAGCTGACTAGCCTAACACTATCTACTGATGGGAGGGCGTCGCATATTAGCTTGGCTAACTCGATCTCCAATGTTGTAGGAGCGCCAAAACTCGTCCCTCGTTCGGCGGTTTCTTTCAGTGCTTCTACGACAGCGTCAGGGGCGTGTCCCAGAACTAGAGGCCCCCAGGAACATACGTAATCGATATATTCATTGTCGTCTATGTCCCAGATGCGGCTACCTTTTCCGGATGTTATGAATCTAGGAGTTCCCTCTACGGCTCCGAATGACCGAACTGGGCTATTGACTCCCCCCGGGATATACTTTTGTGACTCTAGGAAAAATTGTTCTGACTTGGTATTGCCCATTAATGTGCCCGTACTTTCTCGGCTGTTATATACGCCAATTTCTTGAGTAGTTTTGGTTTGATACTTGTGTCTGACGGTCCTATATTTGGAATAGTTATTCTTCTTTCAACCACTTAGCGACTTCCTTCGCGTGGTAGCTTATGATAATGTCGGCGCCTGCCCTCTGTATAGCCGTTAGCAGTTCCATTGTTATCGGTTTTTCGTCCACCCAGCCCATTTGCGAGGCAGCTTTGACCAGTGAATATTCGCCACTGACATTGTAAGCAGCCAATGGTAGATCAAACCGATCGCGTGCCTGGCGTATTACATCTAAGTAAGCCAAAGCGGGTTTAACCATTATTACATCCGCGCCTTCTGATATATCTGTCTCAATTTCTCGCATCGCCATTCTAGCGTTTGCTGGGTCCATTTGGTATGTACGACGATCACCAAATTGAGGGGTTGAATCTGCGGCAACCCTGAACGGTCCGTAGAATGATGAGGCGTATTTCGCAGCATATCCCATTATGGGACTGTTGGTATAACCGGATGCGTCCAATGTTTCACGTATTGCTCTCACTTGCCCGTCCATCATCGCTGATGGTGCTACCATGTCCGCTCCAGCTTGTATCTGAGCTAGTCCAGTCTTTCCTAATAAGTCTAATGTCTGGTCGTTGTCTACATGACTGTCGTTTATTACCCCACAGTGCCCATGATCAGTATATTCGCACAAGCACACATCACCGATTACCATTAGCTCTGGTGTGGCCTTCTTTATTATTCTAATAGCTTCTTGGATTATCCCTTCAGGGTCGTAAGCTTCGGTCCCGAGTGGGTCTTTATCGGCAGGTAATCCGAACAATAGAACTGCGGGTATTCCGAGGTCATAGACTTCTTGTACTTCCTCAGCTAATAGATCTAGGGAAATATGGTAACATCCTGGCATCGGGTCAATTACTTCTTTAATTCCAGAGCCATGCCTAATAAACATAGGGTAGACAAATGATGAGGTAGTCAGACGGGTTTCCCTCACCAGGGATCGGATAGAGGGTTGTTCTCGAAGACGTCTAAGTCGTGTGTCTGGAAACTCGGACATAATTTAGGTCTCCTTCGCGCTAAAGTACTCTATGATGCTATCGACCAAACCACTGACCGTATGTGTTGAGGCTATTAGTTCTATTTCCAATCCTAAATCAACTGCCGTCTTGGCCGTGATTGGACCAATACAAGCTATTGGGGCTGTTTTTAAGTATTGCTTATCGTTGCTCAATATGTCTAGCAGGTTTTCAACTGTTGACGAGCTCGTAAATGTGATTAAGTCCAAGCCAGCTTGAATTGCTTTTTTTGCCGCATCTTCTATATTATTCGGCCTTGAAGTATTGTATATAGGAATCTTAAGCGTGGTAGCCCCCAGCTCAGTCAATCCTTTTTCCAGAACATCTCGACCAATGTTAGAACTAGGTAGTAGGACTCTTTGGTTCTCCCAGTTCTTAGTCGACAATTCTGTAAGAACCTCCTCGGAAACTGACCTCTGGGGCACAAAATCAGCAGTAATACCGTGTTTATCGAGTGCTTCTGTGGTAGCAGGACCTATGGCCCCGATGGTAATACCTGAAAGATTACGGGAATCCTTCCCGAGGTTAGTTAATCTGCTGAAGAATATATCTACTGCATTAGCACTTGAGAATATGATCCAGTCATATTCTAGTTTGATCAATAGTGAGTCGACGGGGGAATAGTCGTCCAGTTCGTTTATCTCTATAGACGGTATCTCGATTGTATCCGCACCGAGGTCTTCTAGGCTTTTTATTAAGGTTGACGACTGCGCTCTAGATCTAGTCACTAATATTTTTTTCCCGAATAGAGGTTTGTTGTCAAACCACTGTAAGGATTCTCGTAGGTTTACTACTTCTCCTACTATTGCGATAACTGGAGGTTTCAAGTTTGATTTAAGTCCGATCTCTACAATATTCTTTAGGTTGCCTGTTACAGTTACTTGCTTATTCCAGGTGCCCCATTGTATTAATGCCACTGGGGTTTCCGGGTCCATCCCATTTTGGACTAAAGTGTCCATGATGCTTGGTAATGCTGACCATCCCATTAAAATAGCTAACGTGCCGCCTGTTTTAGCTAGAATGTCCCATGGTATGACAGATTCTGGTTTTGAGGGGTCCTCGCTGCCGCTAACCACTGTGAAACACGTTGCGATTTTTCTCTGTGTGATGGGTATACCTGAATATGCCGCCGCGGCGATAGGAGAGGTTATTCCGGGTATGATTTCAAAAGGGATTGAGTGTTCTTTTAACACTAATGCCTCTTCGCCGCCGCGACCAAAAACAAAAGGATCCCCTCCCTTTAATCTACAAACAATTTTCCCTTCGTTGGCTTTTACGACTAGCAGATTGTTGATCTCTTCTTGGGTTAAGGCCTGTCGACCACGTTCTTTACCAACAAATATGTGCTCGGAATCTGATTTAGATACGCTAAGCAGATGCGTATCTAATAATCGATCGTAAACTAATACATCTGATTGGCGTAGGCATTCTAAGCCCTTTACTGTTATCAGGCCAGGATCACCAGGTCCCGCCCCCACTAAAAATACTTTACCTGCCACAATACTCCATTAGAAATTTGCATATATGAGGGTTACTCATACTTTAGCAGATTTTCAGCACCGGCAGCGATCAGCTGGGTGTGAACGCTGTCTGCAATAGTCTGCTCTTCGTAGAGTTGACCACTTGCAGAATGATTATAAGTGGTTATGCCATCTTCAGACCCTAGGAAAGCTCTTAAAGTTAGGTTATTTCCTGATATTGTAGCGTGTGCCCCCAAAGGTGTTTGGCATCCGCCACCTAAATTGCTGAGGAAGAGTCGCTCTGCAGTAATAGCTGTTCGAGTCTGTGTATGGTCTATTGATGTTAGGCATTCTGTAATGTATGAGTGTTCTGTCCGCGTTTCTATAGCTATAACACCTTGGCCAGGTGGCGGAACGAACTGATCTACGGGAAGAAATTCTGTTATGCGATGTGTTAAGTTTAGTCTAATCAGGCCGGCTGCTGCTAGTATAGCTCCATTACACTCTAATCCAGACGATTTATTTAATCTCGTCTCAATATTGCCACGAAGTGGAATAATGTTTAGATGTGGATAAGCGCTAGAGATCTGAGATTTTCTCCTAGGGCTGCTGGTTCCAATTATGAATCCATGAGGTAGGTCATTTAAAGGCACCCCAAGTGTGTTCACTTGTATATCCCGAGGGTCTTCTCGCTCGAGTACAGCGCTAATTTCTAGTCCTTCTGGGATTTCCGTAGGAAGATCTTTAAGGCTGTGGACTGCCATATCTATATTACCTTCTAGCAGCTGCCTTTCGATTTCCTTGACGAAAATCCCGAGACCCATAGTTTGTAGGGATCCCGTAGAGTTGATATCTCCAGAAGTTCTGACCTGCACAATTTCGTAGTCGTACTCAGGGTGATACTCTTGGAGTTTCCGCAATACCAAATTGGTTTGCAATAACGCAAGGGCACTGCCACGCGTTCCTATCTTTATGGGCTTATTTTGTACCACGCCTCCGGTTCCTCCCGTCAAGGTTGAAGAAATCTCTTGCTATTTGTTGTCGGGAAGGGTCGCGGCTTTCCTTCAAGAAAATGGTCGGGTCATGCAATATCTTATTTACTAATGATTTGGTCATCAATTGCAATTGCTCATTCAATGTTTCTGTATCTGGTGAGTCTAGGGATTCAAGCTTTTTAATCGTCCGATTGATTTCCTCGTTCCGCATTAATTCAGCTTTATCTCTGATGGATGTTATCAGTGGTACTAGATCTAGACTTTGTCGCCATTCTTGAAAACTTGCAGTCTCCTGTTCTACCATGCTTTCGGCCCATTCTATGTCTTGTTGAAGGTTGGTCGAAGAGGTTTCCGACAAGTCCTGCAAATTGTCTATGTCATATAGTGTGATTCCGTCTAAATGTCGGACTTCTGGATCAATGTCTCGTGGCACTGCTATGTCAATGAGTAGTAAGGGGCGATCATGCCGTTCTGCTGCCGCTTTTGAAAGCGTATTTTCTTCAATAATAAAACCTGGTGATCCCGTTGAGCTAATAACGACGTCAGCCAATACCAATTCTGAGTCAAGTCGATCAAATGAGGCTGATATCCCGCCCAGTTCTTTGGCTAAGTCTTCGGCACGCCATTCTGTGCGATTAATTACTACTATCTCCCGTGCTCCTGCGTCGCATAGTGCCCGAGCTACTAGTCGACCAGTGTCACCAGCGCCGACTACCAGAACGCGTTTTTGGGTGAGATCCCCAACAACTCTTTGTGCGAGGTGGACCGCGGATCTGCTGACAGACCTGGATTGTTTGCCGAGATTGGTATGGCGGTGTATATACCTGGAAACTCGCAGAGCTTGATGAAACAATTTAGACAATGGTCCGCGGACGTGCCCCCCTTGTGTAGCTGTGCTAAATGCTGTCCTAACTTGCCCGAGTATTTGCCGTTCTCCGATTATCATGGAATCTAGGCCTGAAGTTACCCTAAATAGGTGTTTGACACATGCTTCTTCATCTAGATCATATAAGTGAGATCCTAAACGGCTTTGAGGTATTCCCGAGTAATCCTGAATGAAATCTACTAATTGGGATTTTGTGGTTTTATTAGAGTCATCGTAAGCGTAGATTTCTAATCTGTTGCATGTGGATAAAATGACGCCTTGCTTAACAAAGTTTGACAATGAGTCCAAAGAGTGTTCAAGATTCTCTCTGTCTACGGTCATTTGTTCCCGTAGTTCTACAGGAGCAGTACGATGATTTAATCCGAGTGCTAGCAAGGTCAACTGATCTTCTCCATGCTTGCTTTATTGTTTTTTATACTACAGCCAGAGCCATCACATGAGCCGAGATCAGGACAAAGTTCAGGTGATTCGCTGGTGGTCAGTTCTCTAATTAGTATTTCTAGGGCCTTATCCTCTAGGCCATTTTGGGCTAATTCTAATAGTTCGTTGGTGATACAGCACTGCCATCTATCTGGATCGATAACCAATTGTTTTTGCTTTACGATCTTTCTAGCGTTTTGCAGTACGTTGGCGAGATCAGCCCATTTCAGATTTGGATCTTCTGACAAGGTCTCTCTCATTTTTCTAGCTAGAGCAGGGCTTGCACCGCCTGTTGATATAGCTAGTGTGACAGGTTCACGCTTAACTATTGATGGAGCGATAAATGTGCATAATGGCGTGTCATCTACGGCATTTAGAAGGATCCCTAGAGATTCGCATTCTTTGAATATCTCACGATTTACATCTGGGACGTTGGTAGCTGCAATAGCTATGAATGCCCCTTCGAGATCGCCTGCTTGGTATTTCCGTTCCTGCCATTCAACTTCACCATCAGAGAGAGCCTTTTTGATTCCTGGCGTTGCGTCGGGGCTAATTATAGTTATCTGTGCTCCGGATTGGCGAAGTGCTTTGATTTTTCCTTCGGCGATTGTCCCACCACCAAATATGACACAACGCTTGCCGTCTAAATTAAGGTATACGGGATAGTACTCTGGCATTTTCTCCTCGGTGTTTATTAGATTAATCAGTTACTATGCTTCAACGGGCTGTTCAGTTTCAACGTTATCCCAGAATTGTTGGTAGTCTTCGACGAAATATTTTACACGGGTCTTTTTATATTCACGAGTACTATACAAAAGTAAGTTATCCGTTATTCCCGTAGATTGACTGATTTCCTTCGCAATTTCTTCGCAACCGTCCTGTGTTGTTGCGTGGACCATGGTGAAATGTGTGTATTCCCAGTCAGGGAAAGTTGGTCGCTCGTAACAATGAGTGACAGCAGAATGCTCTGCCATTTTCATGCCTATCTCTTCTGATTTCTCTGGGGGTACTTTCCAGACTACCATGGCGTTTGATCTAAATCCAGACCGCCGATGGTGCAGTACTGCGCTGAAACGCCTCATGATCTTTTTATCTTGCAGGGTATTAGCAAGTTCAAATAAATCTGCATTTGTCATGTTCAGGCTGGAGGACATTTTGTCGAATGGACGAGGGATTAATTCTAAGTCTTCTTGTAGTTCCCTGATGGCATCTTTTTCAATATCCGTAACAGGTACTTCCTGGTTCCAATCTGGCGCAGGGGTGCGCTCTCCTATACCGTCAGGGTTGTAGTTGTGGGCGGAGCTTTTCTCTTTAACCATGTCAAAATTCACACCGATCTTGAAAAATCTAATAGTAGGCATGATTCGGTAATTTATGGCGCCCGTCTGTTCTGCCATCCACACAATGGTCGTATTCAGGTCACCATCGGGTGGTACTGCGATGGTAAACCAGAGGTTATAGTAAGAGCCTTCTCGCGCGTAATTGTGGCTGACACCGGGATGTCTGTTTATAAAAAGTGCTCCGTCGTGCAATTTTTCATTGTCGTAAGCGAATGCGACGAGTGTTGTCTTGTATCCCAGCCTTCGAGTGTCGAATATGGCGCTGATTTGCCTCACTACATTCTGCTGTTTTAAATCAGAAAGTCTTTCCAGTAGTTCGTTTTCACTAATTTCTAACTCTTTTGCAATTTGTGCATAAGGCTCGTCAACTAGTGGAAACTCAGTCTGTATAGTATTCAGTAGTTTCCTGTCTATGATGTCCATATTAGCTGTTACTACCTCCACCCGATTTTGGAAAACTCGCAATCCGTTTCTGATACGATTCAACGACCCCGATTAGTACGTGGTCAGCTAATTCTAGTATTTGTCCCCAGGTCCTCGAATTTGTTGGTTCTACTGACTCTAATACGATGCTTCTAAAAAAGATTAGTGCCTCTGTGGTGTCTTTTATCGGCACATGGCGGTCTGCCATTTCGGTGCCGTATTCCCTGCCTACCATCAAGGATTCTTGCAGAGCGTCGTGTCTGCGTTTCTTCTGGGAAGGGTCTTCCAATAGTAGGGATAACAATCTCCGACCGAATACTCTCATCCGGTCCTTGCCGTCGTCTTGAACACTTTTGAACCATGATTGTTGGCTCACATCGTCTTGTGCCAATCGACGCCGAATCCGGCGTAATGCCGAGTCCTCTCTGCGCTCTTTGGATGCCGCATTTACATTAGGAGTTGATTGGCGGGTTAACTTTTGGACATCAGATGTTGAGAATCTACGATGTCCGCCAGGAGTGCGATATACAGTTACATACCCATTATCGCCCCATTGGCGCAACGTCGCCTCGTTTACTTGTAGCATTCTGGAGGCTTCACCAAGAGATAACCATTGGTTTTGAGGGGAATTTTTAACTTCAACCACTAAAAATCTATATAAATCTGTAGAATTCTGGGGCAAATACCTGAAAATGGCCCAATAGAGATTAGCACATGGGCAACTGACCGTCAACGTTAAATTATATATCATTGTCATATATATTGGTTCCAGATGTAACGCTAAAAGGGATATGGCATAATGTGGCAAGAAATGCGTGGACAGGAGGCTTTTTTATGGTAGATAAGGTAAAGATTGCTCAGATAAATCATGTTACGACTATGGTTAAAGATACTGCTAAGGCAATGGAATTCTATAATAATCTTCTTGGAATAAAGCAGATTCAAAGCCAGGTAGATAATCCTGCAATAACTTGGTTGCAGTTAGATAATGGGGTGATGGTTCACCTAATAGAAACCCCTGATGCTCCTGCTAAACCTGGCAATATTCACCATGCTTTTCAAGTAGATAATTTGGAAGAAACTCAGAAAATCCTTGAGAATAATGGATTTGAAATACTAAGAGGCGGTATAAGATATGACGGTCAAGCCTATTTCTTTATAGAGGATCCTGATGGAAATAGCGTCGAATTTTGCACTTGCTCAGGATATGCAACGGCACCTCCAAGGCCTTAGTTGGCAATACTTAGAATGTTAAGACTATAAATTAGGATGGGGGAATTCATGTTCGAGAAGATACAACATATAGGTTATTTAGTCTCAGATTTAGATGTCGCCATAGAATGGTTTTCTAAAACGTTTGGTGGACTTAATGCGGGAGGTAGTAATTTACCGGATGGGCCTGTGGTGCCTAGTGGAGGGCGCAATGCTTTTATCCATTTTGGCCAGATAGAAGTGGAATTGATCGAACCTAATGAGAAATCGACTATTCCTGAAAACACCTTGGTTATGCATCATGTCGGCTATGTAGTGTCTGACATAGACGCGTCAATGCAAATATTGAAAGATAAAGGTTTTAGCTTTTTAGCGGATAAACCGAATACGAATGTTATGGGACAGCAAGTTCTATATTTTGACCCTGCTACGACCAACGGGGTTTTAATGCATTTGACACAGCAGCCTTCTAATCCGATAAGCATAGGTATTGGCGAAGGATGTTCAGTGGATAGAATAGTCCATGCGGGGTATTTAGTAGCAGATGTCGAACAGGCTGTTGATTGGTATGAAACGAAATTTGATGGTACTGCTGTTGGTGGGATAGGGGCATCTAGAAGAGGCGCCCGAAACGCGTATGTTAATTTTGGTAATGTTCAAGTGGAATTGATTGAAGCTCTAGATGAATCTCAACTTGGTGGCAAATCCTACATAATGGATCATGTCGGTTACATTGTAGGCGATATAAATTCAGCTATATCGGATTGTAAAGACAGGGGATTCTGTTTTATAGCTGATGAACCCATGACGAACCGGGTAGGCCAGACGTTATTGTATTTCGATACTGAGACTACGATGGGAACTAGGATGCATCTGACAGAATTGAATAGTTAGATGGAAAACTCCCGGAATATCATACTCGTCGGATTCATGGCCTCTGGTAAAAGCGCAGTTGGAAGTGTTATAGCTGATCGTCTGGGGTGGACTCTGGTTGATACCGATGATCGTATAGTTTCCAGTGCAGGGAAGAGCATAAGCGATATTTTTGCTGAATTGGGCGAGAAATATTTCAGGGAGCAAGAGGAAGAAGTCATTAGTAAGTTATGCCAGGAATCCGGATTAGTAATCTCTGCTGGTGGAGGTGCTTTCATTAGCCAGCACAACAGGGATTTGATGTTATCAACCGGTATGGTAGTTTTCCTGAACGCTCGGCCGGACACCTTATTTCGACGGATACTTAACGATGAGCAAAAAGGTGCGCCTAAGAGACCTTTATTATCGGGAGATATATCATTAGATCGCTTAAGTGAGTTGTTAGCTACAAGGATTGAGTATTATAGAATGGCTAGGCATCATGTGGACACTGACGATATGACTCCTGAGCAGATAGCTGACAGTCTATTAGCTCTTTATGACGAGTAAGAACTACATTATGAATCGTAGTTGTGGTTTCTTAAAATGATACAGGAGGGTTGTTTAAATGGTTGATCCAGATCTGGCAGCTGTAGTTGACCATGCGGGAGGAAGTTATCCCGTCGTGGCGGGGTGGGGTGTTATTGAGAGACTCGGTGACAAATTTGTGGATCTCGGTATAACAGGGCCGGTATATATTATTACCGATGCAAACGTAATGCATCCATATGGTAGAGCAGCCCAGTGGGCGTTGCAAAAAAGTGGAATAGCAGCCCATTGTTTCATAATTCCTGCAGGGGAAACTAGCAAGAATTTTGGATTAGCCCAGGCTATATATGAATGGTTAGTAGGATTAAAAGCTGAGAGAGGACACGCAATTGTTGCAGTTGGGGGTGGCGTCGTCGGAGATTTGGCAGGATTTGTTGCAGCAACTTTTTTAAGGGGCGTTCCATTCATACAAGTTCCGACCAGTATGGCGGCAATGGTAGATGCGTCTATCGGTGGAAAAGTAGCAGTTAATCTCCCTCAGGCTAAGAATTTAGTTGGAGCTTTTTATCAGCCTAAGGCGGTATTAGCTGATGTGCAAGCCTTGTCCACATTAGGGAAAAGAGAGTTGTCGGAAGGCTGGGCAGAAGCTATCAAACATGGCTTGATCCTCGATCCGGGTTTGGTCGATGTTTTCGAGGAGCATGCGGAGGCTCTAATGGAGGTTGAACCGGAGATATCTACAGAGGTAATCCGTCGTAGTATGGCCATTAAAGCTAATATAGTTAGTCAGGATGAGCGTGAAACGCTCGGCATAAGAATTTTACTAAATTATGGACACACCATTGGACATGCACTTGAGTCTACTACTGAATATGGGCAATTTATGCATGGTGAGGGCGTATCGGTAGGGATGATGGGTGTGGCTCGTATGGGCCAGGAATTAGGAATGATTTCTCAGGATATCGTTGACAGACAACAAAGCATACTTGAGAGATTCAATCTTCCTACCAAGGCCATAGGTATTCCGATAGAAGACATACGCCTTGCGATGTCGTTAGATAAGAAAGTCCAGTCAGGTACGAACAGATGGGTAATGCTGGAAGAAATTGGTAAGGCTACTGTCCGGCAAGATATACCCTGGGAAATGGTTGAAGATACACTTAAGTTTTTGACTACGTCTTAGTTTCACCTTATTCGAATTATTTTTATGTTTTGTTACATTGACCCGCTCTTTGGTAACACCTATAATCGGGCGGAATTATTTGTAGAACTATAACTATAGTTGTTTCTGTACAAATGCAATTTAGTCTGTCGTAAAGGAAAATTATTATGAATGTGTTGGAAGCGGTAGCGCGTATTTTGAAATCAGAGGGAGTAGATTGGGTAGGGTGTTTCCCTAACAATCAATTAATAGAGGCGGTTGCTAAGGAAGGTATTCGCACCATAATGTTCCGCCAAGAGCGTGGTGCCCTCATGGCAGCAGATGGATTCAGCCGATTGAATAACCGAAAAAAGTTTGGGGTTGTAATTACCCAGGGTGGACCGGGATCGGAGAATTCGATGGGTGGCCTGGCTCAAGCTTACGCTGACAATATACCCATATTGTATCTCCCTGGTGGTCCGGCTCTGAATCAGTATGCTGTTCGCCCTAATTTCTCCCCCAGTCGGACTTATAGAACTGTTTCCAAGCAAGGAGAGATTATAACAGCTCCCGGTCAAGTAGCCGGTGCAATGAGAAGAGCATTCCACGCCCTGCGCAACGGACGCTCAGGTCCTGTGATAGTAGAAATTCCAGCTGACGTTGGCCCGATGGAAGTTCCTGAATCGGGGCTTGACTACCAGCCACCAAAGCGTGCGTTACAATCGCCGGCTTCCGGAGACGTCACCGATGCAGTGAAATTGCTCTTGAATGCGAAGAAACCGGTAATTTGGTCAGGAATGGGAGTTTTATTTTCGGAGGCTACTGCTGAACTACAAGAATTTGCTGAGCTAACTGAAATACCCGTTTACTGTACGATGCCAGGAAAGTCTTCGTTTGATGAAAGGCATCCCTTGGCACTAGGTGCAGGCAGCAGTTCCACCTCTTTACCAGCTCGGACCTGGTTGCAGGAGTCAGATGTTTTGTTCGCAGTTGGTTCTAGTATGACAAGAACAAACTACGGTCAGCCGATACCGGACGGAAAAGTTATTATACATAACGTTGAGAGTATAGAAGATATAAACAAAGATTTCTCTGTAGATGTAGGTTTGCCTGGTGACACTAAGTTAACCCTTACAGCTATGATAGCGGAGGTTAAAGCTCAAATTGGCGCTAATGGACGTAAGGGCCAAACGGATGTGGCTAAAGAAATTGCTGATATGAGGGACGCTTGGCTTGGAGAGTGGCAAGACCTTCTTAATTCAGAAGAAGTGCCAATCAATACATACAGAATTATAGCTGAGTTGGAACGCTGTTTGGATAAAGATAAGAGCATCGTTACCCATGACGCTGGGGCTCCCAGAGATACTATCATGCCGTTTTACACTGCTACCATCCCATATAGTTATATAGGTTGGGGTAAAACTACCCATCTTGGCTACGGTATACCTTTGATGATGGGAGTAAAACTGGCAAGCCCTGATAAGTTCTGCCTGAACTTTATGGGAGACGGCGCTTTTGGTATGTCCGGATTAGATATCGAAACTTCAGTTAGGGCCAATATACCAATCACTACTATTGTTTTGAATAATGGTGGTATGGCTACTTATCCGGGAGGGTATCCTACAGCAAATGAGTTGTATGGTGCTACCAGGATGAGCGGTGATTATGCCAAGTTAGCTGAAGGAATGGGTGCTGTTGGTATTGTAGTGACTCAACCGTCTGAAATAGCTCCGGCTCTTAAACGCGCACAGGAATTGAATGCCGAGGGCAAAACAGTATTGTTGGATATACATTCTAATATGGAATCAAAGCGTTCCCAATTTTAGTCCTGATATACATTTGGTAAGACAAAAAGAATCCCCAGCGCATATGCGCTGGGGATTCTTTTTGTAGTTTGGCTTCTAGGTTACTCGAATCGAACATCCCATAGAGCACTTGGATATGGCTGTAAGGGCCATGGTGTCCATGAAGTGACTCTGCTTGATACTCCGTATGGTTGGTTCAAATAACCAGGAGTGAAGTCATAATGCTTATCGAATACTGCTTTGAGTGCCTTATTGTAAGCATCGTGGCGTACCGAGAGATCTCCAGCAGTAGCTAGTGCTGGCATTATGTATTTCTCAGCTAGCTCAGGGTCTGAGCATATATATCCACCTTCGGCATATCGTCCCATCATGCGACGACCTCCGTCGAAGGTGTTTTCATTGGTTCTAACCACGTATTGACCAGCTATTTCTCCAGCGTATTGGATCTTCTTGGTAGAAACTTCCTCGCCGACACTAACTTCGCAGTCTATGCCGAGATTCTGTTGCCACATGCTGCAGATCAATTCAGAAACTTCTACTGTGAGTGGAGCTCCCGCTCCTACCCAGGTATGAATCATTAATGTCCTTCCACCATTGAATCCTTCACCTCCTGGATATCCTGCATCTGCTAGAAGCTGTTGTGCTTTAGCTGCGTCAAATGGTAGAGGGGCTATGTTCTCCTCGTAGCCTAAGCCCGATGGGCTGGCTATTCCCTGGTACCCCGCGATTTCAAAAGCTTTCTCGCCGCCATACAACTGTTGTATAAGGGTTTTGTCTATGGCGTAGTCCAAGGCGAAACGTACTCTCTCATCGTTACACATTATTGGATTGCTATCATTATCGAGTTCACGATCACAACCGTTTGCGTTTATCCAGATATGGACAGCTTCAGGTGCGTACACGATTTGGCCGTTTCCTTTCTGTATCTGGTCAATGACAGTTAAGTCTGCTTCGATAATATCGGCTGTGCCAGCTTGGAGGGCCGCTACCCTGGTAGATAGTTCCGGTACTAAACGTAGCGAAACGCTATTGAATGGGTAGGTGCGATGTTCCATGGCAAAGTAATCAGGGAAACGCTCATATCTAATTTCTTCCGAATATAGATGCCCGGTTACTGAGAATGGGCCGATATGACCGGGAGAAGGATTTTGCTGAAAGGCAGCGGCTCTTGAGCAAACCTCTTCTGGAGTGCAATTCTCTACCTTCTCACCTTCTGGCAAACTCATCCAGTAGTCTTTATTGGTCACGGTGCCCATAGTCAGATTGTCGATTTCAGACAGTGCTACACCTAGGTTACCAAGAGGTTCAAAAGTTGTTATCTTGAAGGTATCTGGGCCACTCACCGACATATCGGATATGGCACGAGCGACACGTACTTTAGATACGCTGGCAGATTCTTCCGAGATGGCGAAATTAAATGTGAAATCTACATCGTCTACATTCAGTTCATCACCGTTGTGGAATTTAATTCCCTCTTTTATGGTAAATTCCCAACCTAAGCCATCGTCAACTATCTCCCACTTGCTGGCTATACCTGTATCAGATGATAGGACCAGGCTTCCATCCTCCATTTGGCCGCCGATTAGCCACGATTGTGCCAACCTCACATAGGTGTTGCTCTCTGCTTGGTCATACTTGCTATCCCAGATTTCATTTCCCTGTGTGGTGACCATTATGTTGAACTGGTCTACTGTTTTATAGCCACCAATTGGAGTTGGTGCTGGTGTCGGGGTTGCAACTACTAGCTTTTCAACTTCCGTTTCCACCACTTTTTCTACTTGTTTCTCAACCTCGACTTCCTTGATAACTTCTACTTGAACTTCTTTAACTACCTCTCTCTCGATGATTTCTGGAGCTGCTGCTGATCCGCAAGCGACTCCGAGGATCATTAACGATACTGATAAGAACCATACTGGTTTAGTGATAAAATTTATCAAACTAGTCCTCCATTGAAATATTGTGGTTCGATATGGGTATCAGGTCTTTGGGTTTCAGTAGTACTCTCTTGATTGGGTAGGGGGAGCTCTCATCCACTTTAGAGGGTCTCTCACGAATTCGAGTAGCGATAGTATGCCACGATGCAATAATTCCATGACCTGGAGGGCATATCGTGGCTTGAACAGCGTGGGATTTGTGGCAGGGAATATGTTGATGACGCCAGTTATCAATGCTTGCTTTGTCCAAGCTTCACTAGCAGCGTTATAATAAACTGGGGAACGTGTGACCATCACGATCCTACGCTCTAGGTGCTACAGGTTGTCCGCCCTGCGCCTAGGGCTCTTTATTATCGAATTTGTTTCTGCCTAATGTGATAGATCTAACCGCGTTATATATCGACGATTTGCTCATAGTATATCTTTTAACACTACGATTACCTGTCATTACATTTGCATATTTCGTATAATATATAATATTAAATGCATTAAACTATATAGTAATTCGCAATCCACGCCTTTATTTGATGCCCTAATATATATAATCTGGTGACCTGATGTCAAGATTCATAAGGGGCTCTTTGGTGCCAAATTGTGTCTTGGCCTAACAGAAATGAAGAAGCTTATTTAAATATCTTGGACTTAACCAGTAAGCTGCAGATGATCAATGCGATAATGCCAGATACACCTAACAATACAAATGAGGCAAGTGTTGATAGAAATTCTAATTCTGAGCTGAATGTTGAAACTTGCTTCATGCCAATTGCAACGCTGCCGCTCAATACAGTAATTCCAAATAAGACACGTATTCTGGATGGGTCAACTAATTTCGTTGCTCCCGCTCCCAGTTGAGACCCTAGTGAAGCTGCTGTCAACATTACTATGGCCATGGTGGGGTCAACATGATTTCCAAGGGAATATATAAAGGTCCCTACAGATCCTGTAATGATGATCTGAAACAAGTCGGTTCCTATGGCGACTGTTGTTGGAATTCCTACGACATAGACCAACAGCGGCATTAGGATGAATCCTCCTCCGGCACCAAGCAACCCGGCGAGGAATCCTATAAAGAAACCGATAGATATAGGTATAAAAATGGAAATGCTATCTACTTTTGAAACAGGTAATTTCACGTACGTTGGTATTGGGCTTAGGCCAGGTATCCTGATGTTGTGTGGTGGAATGCGCATGTTCTGGATCCGTTGGGCTAATTTAGCCGTCGAGACAGTTTCCCCATTTTCCTGGTGCTTTCGGGTTTTGAAGAAATCGTAAATGATAAATACTCCCAGAGTAGTTAGGAAAACTATGAACACATATCCTATTACCGGTCCTGCTATACCCGCATCATCTAGCGCGCTGTTTAGATGTTCCGCTAGTATTTCGGCAGGGATTGTTCCGGAAACCATTAGAAAACCCAGTTTGAAATCAACATTTCCCATTCCCTTATGCTTTAGCATATTTATTATGGAAGATCCCATAACAAGGGTTAGGCCTGTCCCAACTGCAAACAGAGGGGGAACCCCGAATACGAGCAACCCGCCAGTAATTAAAAACCCACCGCCGACTCCAAAGAAGCCACCGAGTGTCCCTACAATAACTCCAAGGAACATTAAAAGGATGGGATTAACTACTATTTCAGCGTTGGGGAAAAACATTGGGTCACTTTGCTGGCCTGGTTAATAACCTGCTGAGGTAACGACATGCGGAAAATAATGATTGCCAAAAGAAATACAGCGTAAGTGCAGTTATGGCTACTGTTGCCATTACAGATATGGACCATATTAAGGGATGCGCAGCGCTGTATTCTGCGAGAAATGTTCCTATCATTTCATACATATTATAGCCCGTATATGGTCGCTGATTAATTGCATTTAGTGTGTCGTTAGAGATAACATTTGATCTGTATGAATACTGGAGTTGTTATTTGTAGAGACAATCATAACATCTTCACAAAACTGCAATGCAGGGATAGAACGTCTTAACGATAATTATGGCTAGTGAATTCTGTTTTAACTTGAATAATACACAGGGGAAAGCGCGTTCCGGGCAATTTGTTACTCCTCACGGAACGGTTAGTACGCCTGCTTTTATGCCTGTTGCTACACAGGCTACCGTTAAAACATTGACTCCTGATGACGTGGTTGATATCGGGGCAGAAATTGTACTCAGCAATGCCTATCATTTATATCTGCGGCCTGGGAACGATATGGTCCAGAGACTAGGCGGATTGCATAAGTTCATGGGTTGGGAGAAACCTATATTGACAGATAGTGGAGGGTTTCAGGCTTTTAGCATGGGAACCCTTAAGAAAGTCAACGACGAGGGTATAAGTTTTAAGTCACACATCGATGGCAGTGATCATTGGTTTACACCGGAAATAGCGACAGTAAACCAAGAGAAGCTGGGTGCTGACATAATAATGTGTCTTGATCAATGTATTGCAAATGGTGAGTCACGGGAATCTGTAGTGAGTGCTATGCAACGGACACATGCCTGGGCTTCGATCTGTTATGACACTCATGTCCTGTCAAGTAATTATGATACACAAGCGCTTTTCGGCATTGTACAAGGCGGGGTCTATCCCGATTTGAGAGAGGAGTCTGCAAAATATATAACCGGTATACCGTTTGATGGATATGCAATCGGTGGATTAGCTGTTGGAGAGTCTAAGAGTGAGATGTATGAGGTGACGTCCTTTGTTACTGAATTGCTGCCAGACGATAAGCCTCGTTATCTTATGGGTGTGGGGTCTCCCGAAGACCTTATTGAAGCGATAGCCAGTGGTGTAGACATGTGTGATTGTGTATTACCTACCAGGGTAGCACGTAACGGCGCTTTGTTTACCAACGAAGGAAGAGTCAATATATCGAACCGTAGATTTGCGGATATGGATCAGCCCTTGTGCGACGATTGCGATTGTTACACTTGCAGTAAGTTTTCTGCTGCGTATCTGTGGCACCTGTTCAAGTCGAAAGAGATACTAGGTTTGAGGCTGGCCAGTATACATAACTTGCGATTCGTCACGCGGCTTATGGAAAATGCACGGATCGCGATAGTTGAAAATACGTTTGAAGAATTTAGGATGAAATTCTGGGATTCTTATAGTCCAACAGATGAATCTGCCAGGTTGCGTCAGAAGGATAGATGGCTGGCTGCTAGAGATGGTGAATAAAAATAAGGGTGCCGGTTTAAGCACCCTTATTTTTATTCACCATTAGTGTCGTTAAGGTGATTAGGTTGTCCCACCGGCTACGGCTGGGACTATGCTAATCTCATCTCCCTCTTTAGTGTCTGTGGATAAGCCACTGAGGAATCGAACATCTTCCCCGTTTAAGTATATGTTTACAAAGTATCTGAGCTCACCATTTTCGTCAATGAGCCTCTCTTTAAACCCGGGGTATTCCGATTCCAGGTTATCTATCATCACTGATAGTATTGACTCGTTCACTTCTACCTTGTCTTGTCCGTTTGTCATTTTTCTTAGTGGGGTAGGAATTCTAACTAAGACGCCCATTGGGAACTCCTTATAGTTATTAGACTTGGGTGTTTTTACTGATTAACCTTCGATTACATCTCCGCCCACTGGGTCTACCCTGACACCGGTGGAACTAACCCATTGTAATCCGCGCTCTATTTCTTCTTTCTCGCCATCTAATTCCAATATTACCCAGCCCATATTTTCACCGATTTCAGCTCTACGGATATTTGTTACAAGATGGAAATCCTGGCCTAGTTTATAGATTACTGGTTCCTTTACTAGGTCATCAGATTCAAATGTGAATCGTACTCGTTGTCTATCCACTTTATCTACCAACCGGATTGAAGTTGTTTAGAGCCTCCTCAAAAGAGCTCAGCATTGGTTTTACTCGCAGAGGATTAACGACCTCTTCCACGGCCTCCTGGGTCTTTAGTCCATTACCAGTAATATAGGCAACAGTCAGCTCGTCAGGCTTAATTGCACCAGATTCTGCAAGCTTCTTGAGTCCCGAAATTACTACACCACCTGCTGTTTCAGTAAAAATACCCTCGGTTTGGGCGAGTAGTTTAATACCCTCTACGACCTCGGGTTCGGGAACGATAGTACCGCTACCGCCGGAGTTCTTAATAACACGTAATGCGTATATGCCATCTGCTGGATTTCCGATGGCAAGGGACTTGGCTATGCTGTTTGGCTTAACTGGCATCACGTGGGACTGGCCTTCTTTCCATGCGGTAACTATTGGTGAACAACCTTCTGCCTGGGTCATATGCATCTTGGTTACTACTGCAGGATGATGCACCGTGTTTTGGTCTTCGCCAAACGACATTGGATCGACACCATCCAGTAGACCGAGACAGGCTAGTTCATTAAACCCTTTCCAAATCTTTGTAAACATTGCACCAGATGCAGACGGGACTATGGCGTGATCTGGAACTCTCCACCCGAGTTGCTCTGCTACCTCGTACCCAAGTGTCTTGCTACCTTCAGCGTAATATGGACGCATATTTATATTAACGAAAGCCCAGGGGTAATTATCACCAACCTCGCTACACAGACGGTTAACTTCATCGTAGTTGCCATCTACAGATACTAGGGTTGGTGCATAGACAGCAGCTCCTATGATTTTACCTCTTTCCAGGTCTGATGGTATAAATACTACTGACTTCATCCCTGCCCTAGCTGCATGAGCTGCGACGCTACAGGCTAGGTTACCAGTAGATGCACAGGACAAGGTTTCAAAACCGAATTCTACTGCTTTAGTTGCTGCGACTGATACGACCCTGTCTTTGAAAGAGTATGAGGGATTTACGCTATCGTTCTTAATGTATAGGTTGTTTAAGCCAAGTTTCTTACCGAGATTGTTGGCCTTGAGTAGAGGCGTGTATCCAGCCATTATATCCACAGGGGTTTCTCCACTGGCTGGGAGTAAGTCTTCGTACCGCCATATACTTAGTGGTCCTTGGGATATTTTTTCCTTGCTTATGACCTGTGAGATTGTGTTGTAGTCGTAATCTACTTCGAGGGGTCCAAAGCAAAAATCGCACACGTTTAGAGCTTCAGCAGGATATTCCCTGCTGCACTCGCGACACCGCAACCCACTTACATATGCCATTATTAATTACCTCCGTGGGGTGGTGGGATTACGCAAACCCACTACCTATCATAGCGGACAGCATCGGTGATCGTAACAAAGCGCCTAATTCATGTCAAGAAACTAGGGGCAGCGCTCGTACGAAGATCTTCACCAATATGAGTAATCATGTCTTATTTACTTGCCTGAACGTTGCATTTTTCGTAAAATCGGGTTGTGATGATGTGGTGTGGTCGAGATATGCGGCCTGCTGATATATAGTCCAACTCTTTGGGGGCCGGAAACATGTTTAATTTTCCTCTATTGGCACTACCTTTTTTTTCTTCACCCATGGGGTCTTACCAGTTTGCTGGTGGAGAGTTAACAGAGATAGTGATCCATATACTAATCCAGTTGGCAGTCATACTGTTTGTGGCCAAGGTCGCTGGTGAACTTGCGTCGCGCTTCCTGAAAATTCCACCCGTTTTGGCAGAGCTAGCTGCTGGAGTATTGATTGGTCCCTTTGCACTCGGAGGTATTGCAATCCCGGGATTTGGACCCCTTTTCCCGATACCAATGATTGATGGCCACGCGGCTGCAATACCCGTCAGTAATGAGCTTTTTGTTATAGCTCAAGTCGGGTCTATATTCCTGTTATTTGCTATAGGGCTAGAAACTAATCTTAAACAATTTCTTCGCTACGCAGGTCCAGCGACAGCTGTAGCACTTGGAGGAGTACTCATACCATTCTTCCTGGGCGCCTGGGCTACGGTAGCGTTTGGTTTTGCAGGTCCAGCTGGAATATGGTCACCTTCGGCACTCTTTATTGGGGCGATAATGACCGCGACCTCTGTTGGTATTACCGCGAGGGTATTATCAGACCTATCGCGACTTGACTCTCCGGAAGGCGTTACTGTTTTAGCTGCTGCTGTAGTTGATGACGTGCTTGGCATATTGGTTCTTACCGTGGTGGTTGGACTTAGCGTTGCGGGCAGTATAACTGCTGCCGGGGTAGGATTGATTGCCTTCAAGGCAATTGCGTTTTGGCTAGGTTTGACAGTTGTAGGTATCCTGGTAGCGCCATATATAGAGCGCATTGTAAACCGGTTTAAAGTTAGTGGTGCTGGCCTAGTGTTAACTGTTGCATTGGCATTATTCGCCGCGGGTTTGGCCGAGATATTTGGACTCGCCTTTATCATTGGTGCTTTTTCAATCGGTCTTGCTTTATCTACTACTAAGATGGGCCACACCGTGGAAGAACAGATGATTCCCGTCACAAATATCCTGGTTCCAGTATTTTTCGTGGTCATGGGGATGCTGGTAGATGTTAGTTCCATGATGAACGCCATATGGTTTGGCTTAGTAATATCTCTCTTGGCTATACTTTCCAAGGTATTTGGATCTGGAATACCAGCCCTGTTTAGCGGCTTCAACCTGAGGGGCGCTAGCAGAATTGGCGTAGGAATGATGCCTCGCGGTGAAGTTGCCTTGATCATTGCGGGCATCGGTCTCACAAACGGTATCATTGGCCAAGACCTTTTTGGCGTGAGCATAATGATGACTGTCATAACCACGCTACTCGCACCGATAGTGCTAATTCCCCTGTTTAAACGTGGTGGTGAAGGAACTAGGAAGCCTGGTAGTGACAATAAGTCCTAGATTTATGGATTAGAAAATTATTTATTTGCAGGTGAAGGATTATGATAGGTGTTTTAACCCATCATTGGGCTAAAGAAGACAAGATAGAAGAAGCTAAAAAACTACTAGACGGAAATGGTCTTGCACAGAGTAAAGCGCCTGGTTTTGGATCGAGAGAAACCCTCTACTCGCTCAGTGACCCCACTAAGATCACGACCCTTGTAACCTGGGATAGTAATGATATATACGACGCCTGGAGAGCCAGTCCCGAGCGTGTAGTTGCTATGCATGGCGCCGAGGAATTATGGTCTAGGGCCCCAGAGTCAGAGAGATTCGAGGTAGTTTAGCTAGGTGATGGCCCATTCTAAAGTAGAATGTTGTCCAGCTTTTGCATATCGAGGTGGTCTTCTATAAGGTTCTTGAAGTGCCTGATTTTCTCCACGTTATGACACGCTGACTTGCCCGTTAATCCTTCGAGTGACTGGGCTGTATTCATGGTGTTACTTTCAACCATTATTAGAGGGATATCAAGGTTACGGGCTTCTATCTGGACATATTCTGTAGGCTTCCCGCCGCCGGTCATGACAACACACTTGGTGTCTCCTTTAAAGCAGGCCATGTGGATGTCGGGTCTTTCAGCCCGGGTGATCACGGCCTGGTTATTGTGCCTGCAGAAATAGTTTGGACCGGAGTCCATGATATTGCCACCTATCAGGAATTTTTGTACTAGCTGCCTTGTGTTTTCAGGTTCGTCAAACCAGGTTCCATCCAGATGATCCAGTATCTGCTGGATTTCTACGGATAGCATGAACCGGTCTTCCGGTATCGCACCTATGATTGACGTCTCATTATCAGCGGGATCTGTAATTTGCGAGCTGACTAGGTTTGACCTGTGCAATGGGTAGCCATTAATTATTATCGCTTCTTGTGATGAGGGATTAGAAGAAAGGTTATCTTGTGCATTCTTGTCCCATCGACTAACCAGGATTCGTTTTCCTCCTGTAATGCCGTGGAGGGCTTGTCCAAGAGCGCCATCAGCTGAATCAATGTCAGGACCTTCAATAAATAGAACGTCTGAAGTGGAGGCATTTTTTTCGATATTAGCCTTGAGGGTTTGTTCTAGTTCTGGTGTTATAGGACCACCAGGCGGGGTCACTGGGTGTGCAGGGGCGGATACCCCTAGGAGTTCACTGGCTATGAATGGAGGGTCAGGGTCTTCTGAGGCGCTACTTGAGAATGGCTTGTAGTATGAGACCTTTTTTCCTTTTTCTCGAAGATATAAGCTAAGGGCCCCGATAATAGAGCTCTTCCCTGATCCTTGGATATTCCCGTCCACCTGGATAATATTCATCTGTGCTGATTAAATCTTCTTTCAATTATGATGTCTAACTACTATAACTAATCAGTTACGTCTTTCCAACCAGTATCCAGTGGGTCGAACCCGTTGGGAAACCTGGTGCTGTCGTCGTATTTTGCCATGCTTAGATCTGATCTGTGTAGGCTTGCCTTGTCGAAGTTCGCGTTTCTCATGTCGGTCATTATCCACATTGAATCACGGATCATGGCCTGGGTGAAATTTGCTCCTTCTAGAATAGCCCTGCTGAGATCTGCTCCGTTCATGTTTGATGCTACAAAACTACCACCAGTTAGATTGGCGTTTCTCATGTCCACTTCGATCATGGTTGATTGGCTAACATCAGCTCCAGTCATATCCGCGTTCATGAAAGATGTTCTCATGGTCCGTGAGTGTCTCAAGTTAGCGTTCAATAAGGATGCGCCCCTAAAATCTGCCCAGTGAAGGTTTACATTGGTCAGGTTTGCGTCGTTGCAGTTGGTATCTGCAAGGGATGCTCTCGCCAGGTCAGATCCAGTTAAGTCAGCTCCTTCTAGGTTAGATTTGGCTAAGCTTGCGTTGGTAAGCTTGCTATCGACTAGGATTGCTCCCTTTAGGTTCGCTCCCCTAATATAGGCGCCCACTAGGTCTGACCCCGATAAATCAGCACCCTCTAGATCAAGGACTGATTCAGGATTCTTTTCTTGCCACTCTGATATTGCGTCTGACCCGTTTTTAACTATCTCGACATGTTCAGCATTAGCCACGGTTTAACTCCAATCGTTTGAATCTAAACAAACTTATACATTGAGACTACTCACTTAGATTCAAGTTTAATAACTAGGTTGGTCTGTTCTGGATCTTTAAATACACACCGTGTATAGGGTTAGGGTTTTCTAAGCGTTTGCAGTCTCTTCGTCGACCTCGAAAATTTTCTCCGCGATCACCATCTTAAGTTCATTGGCACGGGTGAGATTCGGATATACTCCGTCCTCGTCCTTGCGGTCGAAAATTTTATCCCCGTCTAGGTACACTTCAAGCCTGCCGGCGTCAGCCGGTGTAAGCTTTACAGCTATATCTCCTGGGTCTTGGGACCTCCAGAATTCGGTTGCCAACCACGTGGCAACAGCGTGGTACCCTCAAGGTACACAGTAGACTACTTCTACTTCTACTTTTCCAAATTGTGCTCCGGCCATGGTTCTCCTCCGATAGGTATTCTCTTAGTCACGAAGTTTAATAGATTAAATAACTGAATTCAAGGAAAGTTATTGTAAAACAAAGAGGCCTCACTCAGATAAGTGAGGCCTCTT
>Ga0209034_10000026_pt1 | contig 66646 bp, 63 predicted proteins | sample MarorgKNORR_S2LV_2_FD_188219 | JGI IMG/M metagenome (GOLD analysis project Ga0209034, IMG submission 188219) | Marine microbial communities from the Southern Atlantic Ocean, analyzing organic carbon cycling - 250m_A/KNORR_S2/LV (SPAdes) (version 2) | ecosystem: Environmental > Aquatic > Marine... | reverse complement strand
GACTCTTTCTGTCCATTCTCATACCACGTCGTCTGCTTGCCTGTTTTCTTGCCGTCTATGTAAGTTGTCTCTCTTTTGATCTGACCATTCTCATGCCACCAAGTCCACTTGCCATCTTTTTTGCCGTCTATCAGACTTCCCTCTGACTCTTTCTGTCCATTGTCATATGCACATAAGTTTTTACCTGTAACTGGTTTATTCTTATTGAGTAAATAGAACTTACTGACAAAATAAATAATGTCAGCTCTTTGTTGAGTATCCGTTTCTATACAAACAGTTTTGTCGATGACTCTATAGGCGCTAAATGAAAAAAGTATTGAGAATAGAAGGACAAGCAAGAATAGGGGTATGAGGATTTTTTTCATCAACACACTCTATTACATGATTTTATTTTTTTTGAAAGAAATAGAAGTCTTGATGACACATCGGTGCAGAAGGATCGCCACGCAAATGTCCCCCATAAACAGAAACTTTTTCATTAATTAATTTAAATCCACTCGATTCCATATATCTTAGGTAGTCATCTCTTTTAACACTATCTTTAACGCCTCCATTACCTTCTCTTTGCTCAAGCAAAACCACCTTACTTTTTATTATTCTTCCTAATTGTTTGCAATAACCTCTTACGGTATCCTGACTCATTTCTTGAAATGAACATTGGTTTGAGAAATTATCTATCAAATTATCTTCAATTTTTTCTATATCCCAAGGAGGAAGGATAAGAATATCATAACTAGAAAATGCATCATAATTAATGGACTTCATTTGTTTAGTGTCTCTATATCCCGCAACTCTACCGGGAAAAACACTCTTAAGATATCTTTCCGCTACATATAATTGTGGAGCAATGTCAATAAAAATAATTTTTACATTAGGGTATGTTTTCTTCAAAACCTCACTAAATCCTCCATAACCTCCACCAATTTCTAAAAACAAATTAGATTCTTTAAAATCAACAAATTGATTTATCACTAATAAACGGTAAAAATAGTTTATAAATTGCAAACTATATTTATTTTCCCTTAATTTTAATATGTCGCTTGGATTGCCTACTAGATCATCCCTAATATTTAATAAATTATCTGCATCTGGGAGTAAATTAATCATCTCTAATATCAATCTACTATAATTCTCTCTAATTCCTTTAGGATCATCAACTGAGTAATTGAACACATCTAGAAATGGGAAACGTAACCAATCTATTCCTAAGTATTTATCTAATCCACGTAGTAATTTATTAATAATTTTATATAAGAGCAATCCTTTAGGGATAATCGATTTTTTTGTTGAAATACCACCATAACTATTGGGGCGGTGCCTAAAATTTTTTAATCCATAATGTTTGATCAATGATACATTCATAGATTCATAATTCTTCCAAAATGTATCGACTTGATATTTATTGCTCAAATCTTCCATCATTTCATTACATAGCGGAAAATCGTCAATTATCCTATTATTCATTTTCTTTACTACTCCCTACAAGAAATTATTTGTTATCAAGGGAAAGATATAAACATCCGACATTCAAGTTATGAGTCCGATGAGCTACCTATGATCAATTAAAGTGGTTAGTTAACACTCATTAATACAAAGCTTACCGTTTTTGTAATTTTCTTCTCTTTTTATCTGACCACTGAATTGAAACCACTCAATCAATTTGCCATCTAATTTGCCGTTTTTGTAATTTTTCTGCCTCACCTTTTGACCTTTCTTATTCCACCAAATCCATTTGCCGTCTAATTTGCCGTCTTTGTAATGTCCCTCATACCATTTCTGACCATTGTTATGCCAAACAGTCAATTTGCCAATCAATTTTCCATCTTTATACTTTCCCTCTTTTTCCTTTTGACCATTGTCATATCTACATAAGTATTTACCGGTATAGGGGTCAGTCTCATTTGACAAAAAAACAATATTTTGCTCGTCTGTTTCAAAACAAACAGTTTCGCTAAAGATTCCACCATACGAGCTAATTGAAATAGATATAGAGAATAGAAGTATTATTAGTTTTTTCATAGTTTTATAGCTTTATATATTTCTTCATAAATAATTCCTGCAACATAAAAAACACCTCTTTCGACTTTTTCGACAAAATATAATTTCATACCGTCATTAAATCCTACATAAACTAGAACACATTCGAACTGAATCCAATCTCTTTGTTTGTAGCAAATTTGATTATTTATAGTTTTCCATTTACCTTTATAGGTTATTCCATCTGCTATGATTTCATAATCTCCATTTTGATAATGTATTTCTTCTACAGGACCTTGATAAACGCCATCATCATAATGACCAAATAGTTTATTCCCAACAAGTATTTTTGTAATCTGTTCTTTATAAAGTTGAGTAAGATCACCAATATTAATACTAGATATCTCTGCATTAATATTTGCAGATACAAAAAATATAAGCAGAAATATACTGAATCGTTTTTTCATAGGTTGTGGTCTATTTTGATATATGTGTAAATTCTACTATTATAGTTAATCAAAAGTATAGTAATTAACCTCAATATTTGAGATTTTGGTGGGGGAATGTTATTCAACCATCTTTTTGTATAGGAATTCTAGGAAGTATTCCAGAAATCGGGTTATAGTTTAATGCAAGGTGGAATACAAATTCAATCCGTAATAGTTAAATAGATTAAAAATTATCAATTTCTGTAAGTTGAGATAAGAAAGCTATAAAATTGACCTCGACGCTACTTCTATTCTTTAATTATATAAAGAGGTTTTGATAATTGATTAATAAATGTTTATTTCCAGCAGCAGGATATGGAACTCGTTTTCTACCCGCTACCAAAGCAGTTCCTAAAGAAATGCTTCCAATACTCACGAAACCTTTATTACAATATGGAGTCGAAGAAGCTCTGTCTGCAGGCATAACTAATATGGCTATTGTTACAGGTAGAGGCAAGCGATCAATTGAAGACCACTTTGATAATGCATACGAACTTGAATCACAACTTAGCGGCACGTCAAAAGAGTTTTACCTAAATGAAATCAAAGATGTTATAGAAAAAGCCACCTTTACCTATGTCCGTCAGCAACAAATGCTTGGTTTGGGTCATGCTATTCTTACGGGCGAACCTCTAATTGGAAATGAGCCTTTTGCTGTCATTCTGGCAGATGATTTATGTTATTGCAATGGAGATGGAGTAATTTCCCAACTTATTAAAATTTATAAAAAATATAAATGCTCAGTGATAGCCTTTGAAGAAATTTCGCTTACTCAAGTCGAAAGGTACGGAGTCATTTCTGGTGATTTAATTGATGGGACAAATGACACTTATAGAGTAACTAATATGTTTGAGAAGCCAAAATCACATGATTTGATTGACTTTGCTGAGGACAGAGTTGATCTAAATACAGAATCCAACTTTATGGCTATCACAGGGCGATATATTCTAACGCCAGATATTTTTGACATTTTAAAGAAAATTAAGCCTGGAAAAAATGGAGAAATACAAATCACTGATGCTTTACTTTCTCAAGCCCAGAAAGGAAAAGTTATTGCATATAAATTTAAAGGCAAACGTTTTGATTGTGGAAGTGTTAAAGGTTATCTAAAAGCTACCAATCATTTTGCAAAAATCCTAGGAATTAATAATATCTAGCTTGTTGTAAACACTGAAAACATAAATACTTAATCCATAATATGGAAATTCGGCTTAAATTCAGGCACTATTCGAATAAGCAGCTCTCGAATTTTTTTTATTTCAGCATTTATTGAGGCCTCATTTAGCTCATCTAAAATTGGCTTCAATTTCTCCCAATCCATCATTTCTTCTTGGGCACGCATAATCAATTTATTCTCTGTTTCAGAAACATTATTGCCAACTATCAGCTCTTCATAAAGCTTCTCACCAGGTCTTAAACCGGTATACGTAATTTCTATATCTCCATCAGGATTATTATCATCTAATACTTGCAAACCACTTAATTGAATCATTTTTACAGCTAAATCATAAATTTTTACAGGTTCCCCCATATCAAGCACAAATACATCTCCACCCTCGCCCATAGCACCTGCTTGGATTACTAATTCTACCGCTTCGGGAATAGTCATAAAATATCGAACCATATTGATATCAGTCACTGTTACTGGTCCACCTTGTTTGATTTGCTTTTTAAACAAAGGAATAACTGAGCCACTAGAATCAAGCACATTACCAAAACGAACCATTGTCAAACAAGTGTTATTAGATTGTTTTGAAAGAGCCTGTAGCACTAATTCGGCAGCTCTCTTTGTTGCTCCCATAGTATTAGTAGGTCTTACTGCTTTGTCAGTTGAAATTAATACAAATGTCTCAACTTTTTCAGCAATTGCCGCTTTTGCAGCTATCATCGTGCCTATGGTATTATTTATTACACCCTGTGATTGATTATATTCAACTAATGGCACATGTTTATAGGCCGCAGCATGATAAATAGTGTGTACTTGATAATGGCTAAGAATATTTTTCATCCTATTAAAATCTGTAACAGAACCAATAACTGGGAAAATTTCTACATCAGACATATTTAAGTTAACTAACTCTTGCTCAATTTGATAAAGTGAAGATTCATTATTTTCAAAAAGAACCAACTTCTTAGGCTTTAAAAAGATTATCTGTCGACAAAGCTCCGAGCCAATTGAACCACCTGAGCCAGTAACCAAAACTACTTTATCAGTAATTTTTATTTTGAGTAGTTTTTCATTCGAGGGTACAGGCTTTCTACCTAATAAATTCGCGACATCGATTTCTAATAAATCTTCAATTTTAACTTTTCCTTCGGCAAGTTCAGAGACGCTTGGCAAACTCCTTACATGAACAGAGAATGGACTTAATTTTTCAATAATTTCGTTTTGTTTTTTACGTGAAATTGAAGGCAAGGCTAACAAAACTTCACTAATATCATTTTTCTCAATTATCTTTCCAATAGTATCAGATGAAAATACTGGAATATTATTTATGTAAGCTCCATCCTTAGATAGATTATCATCAATATAAGCTACATGTTGATATTCTATAGATGATTGCAAAGCCTGTGAGAGCTGCCTACCAGCAGAACCAGCTCCATAGATAATAACCTTACTTTTTTCTCTATTAGTATTAAGAATATTACCAAATAACCATCGTGCTAATAATCTAGAACCACCAATAACTATGAGTGCTAACATCCAATTAATGAATATTACTGACCTTGATACATGCTCAAAATAACCTCCGTTACGAGCAAAATCAGAGGTAAGTCCAAATAAATTAACAATAACTGGATGATTAGACATCAAGCTAAACAAACCCCAAATTACAGCATATAAAGTCACAGCTTGAGCAATCGACGCTAAAGCATTGAATCCGATATAACGAACAACTGATTGATACAATCTAAAGCTAATAAAGACTGGGATAGCTATAACTGGAGCTAAAAAAATTATCCAAAATATTCCACCTGAAGGCCAATACAAAAAACCCATACTTACGGAAAATGAAACTAATAGCGTTAGCACTAGAAAAATAGTGTCGAAAAGCATCATAATCAATTGCTTTACTATTCGATTAAGATTTGTTAATTTGTCAAGAAATTTTTTAAGCAATTTTTAATCATCCGAAAGAGCGAAATTAGTGTGAAACACCTTTTCTATTTATAACCTTTAAAAACGTAAGCCATAATATTTTTAAGTCAAACCAAATTGATTTTCTTCTCATGTATTCTACCTCAAGTACAACCTTTTCAGAAATTGACAGGTCATCTCGTCCATTAACTTGAGCCCAGCCAGTTAATCCAGGTAAAAGTCTATGCAACCCATATTCTGACCTTAAAGTAATAAGATCTTCTTGGTTATAAAGTGCAGGGCGAGGCCCCACAAAGCTCATATCTCCCTTTAATATTGATAACAGTTGTGGGAGTTCATCTAAGCTAGTTTGACGAAGAAATCGACCAATTGGAGAAAGAAACTTGTCGGGATTTGACATTAAATGAGTTGCAACTTGCGGTGTATCTACTCTCATAGATCGAAACTTTGGCATTTTATATATTGAATTATCAAAACCAATACGGTCAGACCAGTATAATGCTGGTCCTTTTGATGTGAGACGAATAGCTAGCATAATAACTAACATTGGCACTAATAAAACCATAATTAGTATCATTGCCAGAATTAAATCAAAAAGACGTTTCATCCATCCCTATTTCTAACGTTGAATCATATTGATTAATAATCCAAAACCTTCATAATAATTTTGACACATCGTAAAAATTTATTCCTATATTGTTGCAAAATTCTCTATCTATCTCACTATCTCCTACATAAATAGGCTTATAAAACTTCTCAACTTCGTATAAAGAAAAGTAAGAAGCAGAACTAGGCTTTGGTTTAGTAGAATTTGAAAAAACTACTTCTATACTATTATCTTTAACTCCTAAATCCAAACTTTGAATTTTATTTTTCTGCTGCTGGATATTACCATTTGTAATAATTTTAAGCTTAAAATCCTTACCGGCCTTATTTAAAAATTTATAAAACCATGGATATGCAAATAAACACTTATCGCAGTATGTATTTCTCAATACTTCTATACAGCAATCCACAGTTATAATTTCATCTATAGAAAATTCATCGACTAATTTATCAAATAAACAACTTCTTCCTTTTTCCAAAAATTCAGTAGTTAAAAAATCAAAAACTTCGGACTCTTTTTTTTTAAATAGGATATTAGCAATTTTTTGATAAGCCAGAAATAAAAAATCTCTTTCCTTATAAATTGTATTATCAAGATCAAAAATCAACTCTCTACCTTGTTTCTTATAATCAATTAGTTCATCAACTATCATAAAAAACCTCTTCATAATAGCGAGAAAAACACACTCCAGATTTTAAATTAACTGTTGGAATTCTCCGACCAATAGCACTATAAACAGAATTTAATGGCAAATTTATACCCAAACCCATAGCAGCGGTACTTGTCCCTTGAATTCTGGGATTTGACTCTAATAACAAAAAGTCGCCAGAAGCACTCTCTTTAACTTGAAAACCAATCGGTCCATTCAATCCAGGTAAAGTTTCCACAATTTTATTTACATACTCTTCAATACTATCATTCCTAACAAAACACCCAGAAACTGAAATACCGCCACTCATCGAATTTCTTGTCCTGGTAAGACAATAGTCAACCCTACCCTTGCTTACATGTGCATCTATAGTCAACTCTTGACCTGGTAAAAATTCAGAAATTACCATTTTGGGTAGCTTCCTTCCATTTGCAATAGACAAAATTTCCTCTAAATTTGAATAAATTGCATTTGGCTTTTCTTCAAAGACTAAATTAAAGCGATCCTTCTTTACATCTAAGATACGCATGCCTCTACTCCCATTCGCAATACATGGCTTCATTACAACTGGTAAATTTGGGTATCCAAACTCCATAGCAACCTTTTTCAATTCTTTTGTCGAGTTAACAGTTTTAAACAAAGGGCATTTGATAGAATGATTTTGTAAATGCTGGTATAAAGCACATTTATCATTGACAATAGATAAATCTTTAAATTCTGAAACAATAACTTCTGTACCCACTTCTTGAAATTGATGCTTCCATTTGCTCAGTTTAAAGAGTTCCATTGTCACCAATGGAAATAAAACTTCAATTTTAAATTTCTTACAGAGTTCTAGTAAAAAGGAAATAAAATTATCATCTGTAGCTTTAGGTATGAGATGAAAATTTTTTGCTAAAAATTTTCCAGTAGCTCCAGAATTCATATCAGCTACATGCAAATCAATTTCATCATCGGTCAACAAGGCTTTAATAATTCCAGGAGCACCTGGTGCACCTGCACCAGTCATTAAAACGGTTATTTTAGAATCCATCTCACCACCTCAAAACTCTCAGCATACTCTACCCCTATCTGTACACCTCTTGTTTGAGCTAGAGAGAAAATAAAGTCTGAACTCATATAGGTCCTAGTCTTTTGAGATTCATACGCCGCCAAAGCATCCACCTTTGCTTGAACATGCCTCTTCTCTAAGTTAACAAATGATGTTGTATCAAATGTCAAATTATTCCAAATAAGTTCGTAGCCAAGAATAGTTGTATTTTTAAATGCCCTTAGTCCTTCTCGTGCAATCGTCTCATGGTCTTGATGAATATCATTTAATGATGGCAGTAACACCAAATCTGGGAATAATCTATCTTTATGCAAAATCAAGTCTTCCAAGATCTCTTGACGCACATAATTCAGCTTTCTAACTTTATAATTATAAATAATTACATTTTTCTTAGGAATTCCAAGCCTATATGTCGCCTCCATCACTTCTTTTTTAAGAATATCTTCAGGCAATCCTTCTGCAAGAGACTCTTCAGCTGTGGAAAAAGCAAAATAAAAAACATTTGCGCCAAATTCTATAAGTTTTGCAATTGTTCCGCCAGCCCCCAACTCCCCATCATCAGTATGAGGTGCGAGTACAAATACATTTTTAAATTTTGTTAACATTTATCTTATCCTTTATTATATTAAACTCAATTTTTCTTTTTCATTATCCCAGTTAAATTTAGTGAGAATAGAGCTCTGGTTTTTAATACCTTAACATAATAGGAGTCAATATAAATATTACCATTATTGACACAACTATATCAATTAGCCTTTTTATTGCTTTGTAAATCATTTTTGATATTCCTTTACCTATAGCTGAAAAATTTTTGCTAGCTTCTTGGCTAGCTTTGTGTAATCATGATTCTTTAACACATATATACGTCCATTAGCACCCATCTCACTTCTTTCTTTTTGGGACATTGCTTTAATTTTTAATATCGCTTCTATTATTGCTTCTGGATTTTCTGCTGGCACTACTATACCGGCATTTATTTTGTCTACGGGGCTATCATAATTTGTACTATGTATGACAGGCCTTGCAGACAAGAAATATTCAGGTAATTTAATTGATGCTATACCGTACATATATATACTAGAAGAAATCTGAGATAAAAAACAAATGTTAAATTTTGATAAGATTGTTTGAACTTGATTTTTTGGCACAGTATCAATAAAAATTATATTTTTTAGGTTAGCTGCACTTTTAATCAAATTTGGCTTTTCTTTGCCATCGCCAACCACCACAAAAACAATACTGTCATCATCTTTAAGTAAATATGCAGCCCTAATAAAAACATCAAGGGCATTAGCTACCCCTACGGTGCCAGTATAGCCAACTACAAACTTATCTTTTGGAAAGATGCTACTGACCTTTTCAGGGAGACGCTCTTCAGAATTAATTACAGTTGAATCAAAACCATTCGGAATCCAATGATACTTTTTTGCACTCATTCCCCTCATAACCATATGCTCAGCTGCATTATTGAGATTTGATATCACTATATCTGAATCACGATATGCCTTATCTTCAACCCATTGCATTAATCGAATAAAAAGATTATTAGAGGAATATTCACCTAATTCAATCAATGTAAGGGGCCAAATATCTCGTACTTCAAATGCAAGCTTAGCTTTGTACTTTTTAGCCAACCATTGAGCGCCCAGAAATACAAATGGTGATGGCGAAGAAGCAACAACGACATCTGGCTTTTGTTCTATTACTTTATGAAGTTTGGTCAATTTAAACGAAAAACTAAACCAATTCCATACGCGTTTTTTATGATGTGCACCAGTATATTCTGGCATTCTAACCCACAAAAAAGAAAAATTATCTTCAATAGTTTCAATGGTGAATTCTTCAGAGACTTTAGGTTGTTCTCTTAATAAATGCGTAAAACTTGAGGCAACTAAATAAACCTTATGACCTTGTCTTGCTAGCTCTCTTCCTAAATAGTAACTACGCCCACCTATACCCGTCTTTAATGTTGATGCATATTGATTAATTATCAAAAAGTTATTCATGTAATATAGCTGCTATATTTTGAATCTCCCCTTTCAATAAAAAAGAATTCATCGGTAAATTTAAAACTTCTTTACTGGCATTTTCAGCTTTCAAATAATCACCCACACTATATCCTAGATATTTATAGCATTCTTGCAAATGTAAAGGTGAAGGGTAGTGAATAGCCACTGGAATTTCATGCTCTGCTAATTTTTTTTGCAATAAATCCCTATTCTTATCTCTAATTGTATATTGTGCCCACGCACTTGATCTTCCCTTCTTAATAATTGGAGTTCTTACAATTGCGCTTAATGCATTAGTATAATTCTTTGCAACAATATTTCGATTACTCAACTCTAGCTTGTAATAAGGTAGCTTTGCCAACAAGATAGCAGCTTGGATTGTATCCAAACGTCCTCCAATACCGATATATTTATGAAGATAACGCCGATTTTGACCATGAACACGTAACATTTTTATCTTTTCAGCATACTCATCATGATTAGTAAATACAGCACCACCATCTCCGTAACAACCAAGTGGTTTTGATGGAAAAAAACTTGTGGTTGAAATGTCACCCAAACAACTATCCATCCTGCCATTATATGTAGCTCCAAAACTCTGGGCACCATCAATAATAACCTTTAAATTATGTTTATCAGCAATAGATTGAATAGTATCCATATCTGCTGGTTGACCATACAAGCTAACTGGCATAATAGCTTTTGTTCTAGTGGTAATCGATGCTTCAATCATTGTGGCATCGATATTAAAAGTATCGGACTCAATATCAACAAATACCGGTTTCGCATATAATCTGGCAATTGTTTCAATAGTAGCAACGAAAGTAAAAGGTGTGGTAATAATTTCATCGCCAGGCTTAATGTCTAATGCCATCATCGCAAGTAATAATGCATCTGTACCAGATGAGCAAGTGATTGCATATTTAACGCCAGTAAATTCTTCCAGTGCATGTTCAAGCTCATAAACCTCTTCACCCATAATGAAGTTAGACTTATTTAATACCGCCTGAATATTAGCATCAATATCATCCTTATACTTTCGGTACTGCAATTGTAAATTGGCAAAATCAATTTTCATATTAATAAACAATGACAGACACTTGGCCGTCTTTTAATTGATATTTTTGACCTGTATATTCACAAGTAGTGCTTGCATTACCTGATAGTGGCAAGTCTAACTTTTCACCATATTCACTCATCCATCCAATTTGTCTGGCAGGAACTCCAACCATCAGCGCATAAGCAGGTACTTCTTTATTTATCAATGCACCGGCACCAACAAAGGCAAACTCCCTAATAATTACGCCACATAAAATTGTGCAATTAGCGCCAAGTGTCGTGCCTTTCTTAATCAAAGTGTTTTGATACTCATTCTTTCGTTCAATTAGCGAGCGTGGATTGTAAACATTAGTAAACACCACACTTGGACCACAAAAAACACCCTCCTCTAAAGTCACACCATCATAAACGGAGACGTTGTTTTGAATTTTGCATCGATCGCCAATAATTACTTTATTACCAACAAAAACATTCTGGCCAAGTGAGACACCTTTTCCAACCTGTGCACCGCCACATATATGAACCCAGTGCCAAACTTTAGATCCCACACCAATCTGCGCCCCTTTATCTACAATTGCTGTTTCATGTGCCCAATAATTCATATTAATGCTCCAAAGGCAATGAAATTGTTTGCCCATTACTCGCTGATAAGTATGCTGCAATCAAAATTTCTAAAGATTTTAGACCTTCTCTTCCATCAGTTTCTGGTTCGGTATTACCGCGTAATACTTCAACCACATTGTTGTAATAAAGTGGATGACCAAATCCATAGACTGAAGTAGTTTGATAATTGGCTTCTTTTATTTCTTCATCATAGTCTTTTGTGTCGTCAAATTCCCAATGCTCAATGTTATTGACTGCAAGACCGCCAACTCGAACTGTGCCTTTTTCACCTAAGATGGTAATACTACCTTCTAAGTTTTTTCGGTAAGTTAACATTGTGACACTCATTGAGCCTAAAGTACCATTAATCCACCTAATGTTAAGTACACCTGTATCTTCAACCTCAATATCACGAGTGGTGCTCATCATTGCCTGCACCTTATCAATGGGTCCAATTAACCAGTCTAGTAAATCCACATAATGACTAGCTTGATTCATAAATGCACCACCATCAAGTTCCAAGGTACCACGCCACTCTGCTTCATCATAATATTCTTGAGGACGTGTCCAAAAAACATTGAGATGCACCATATGTATCTTGCCAAAACGTTTTTCTTCTATAGCACGCTTTAATAGTTGCAATGTCAAATTTGTACGATTTTGCTTAACTACAAACAACCTTACTCCAGCATCATCACAAGCTTTAACCATGCGCACGCCATCACTCCACTCAGTAGCCATTGGTTTTTCTGTCATTACGTTAACTCCATGCTTGGCACAAATCTCAGTTTGTTTTGCATGAATGCCACTAGGTGTACAGAAAACCACTAAATCAAGTTTTTCATTTTCAAGCATCTGCTCTAAATCGAGATAGCCTTTAACTTTATACTCGGCTTCATACTTGGATAAAACATCTTGTTGAACGTCACAAACAGATACTAATTCAATATTGTCATGATGCCTCTCTACTGAGCTAAAATGATTTTTAGAGATACGACCACACCCTACAATCGCTATTCTGATTTTTCTATCAGATACTTTCGGGTAACTTTTCATTACAATCTCCAAGTTGGATTATCGACAATATTTTTGATATCTATTATTACTTTCTCACCATTAGATAATTGATCGTAATCACTTGCAGTGTAAGCTTTGAATTGTTTATGGCTTACAGCAACTACAATGGCGTCATATGTCTTACTCTCTTCCAATGGATTATTGATAATCCCATGCCTATACCATTTACTCTCATCCGCATAAACAACCCATGGGTCATACACGTCAACATTAACACCTAAATCTTTTAACTCTTCAATAATATCAACCACTTTGGTATTACGCATATCAGGGCAGTCCTGTTTAAAAGTTACCCCTAAAACTAAAATGTTTGAATCTTTAATAACTTTACCGACTTTAATCATTTCTTTAATAGTCTGATCAACGATATATTTACTCATGCTATTATTAATTTGACGAGCTGATAAGATAAGATTCGGCTTATATCCCAGCTCTTCAGCTTTAAATGTTAGATAATATGGGTCAATTCCAATACAATGCCCTCCTACTAATCCAGGCTTTAATCTAATGAAATTCCATTTTGTTGCTGCTGCTTCAATAACTTCATTTGTATCAATATTCATTTGATCAAAGATAAGGGCAAGCTCATTAATGAGAGCAATATTAACATCACGCTGAGTATTCTCAATAACTTTAGAGGCTTCAGCCACTTTAATACTTGAAGCCATGTATGTCCCTGCAGTAATTACTTGTTTATAAAGATTATCAATTAGCTTTGCAATTTCAGGTGTTGATCCAGAAGTAACTTTGAGTATGTTTTTTACTGTTCGCTCCTTGTCACCTGGGTTGGTACGTTCTGGCGAGTACCCACAAAAGAAATCCTTGTTGAATTTAAGACCTGATGACTTTTCAAGCTCAGGAATGCATACTTCTTCTGTCACTCCAGGATAGACAGTAGATTCATAGATAACAATATCATCCTTAGTAAGCATAGAACCAACTGTTTTCGACGATTCAATTAATGGAGTTAAATCTGGCTGATTATTCGAGTTGATAGGCGTTGGTACGGTAACAATATAAATATCACAATCACATGCATCTTGAATATTTGAGGTATAACTTAAATTATTCTCTACTGATTTTAATAAATTACCGTCAATCTCTAGTGTCCTATCATGGCATTCTTCAAGCTCCCTAATACGTATTGGATTTATATCAAAACCTATCACTGAGAATTTTTCTGAAAATGCAACTGCAAGAGGTAGACCTACATAACCGAGACCTACAATACAAATTGAAATCTCATTATTTAACTCGTTAAATTTATCAAAAGCCATTATGCAATACTTTGTTGTATAGAAAATCTAATTTCTTAACCTGAATATCATGCCTATATCTAGAAGATACTCGGTCATATGCATTATCTTGAATATACGTGCCATGACTATTAAGAATAAATTCTATTTTATCAAGTAAATCATCACTATTTAGGTTGGTTGAGTACAGATGCTTATTCTCAAAAAATTTACCTCTATACCAAGCATGTTTTGAAACCAGAACCAACGTCCCGCATGCCATAGACTCAAAAACGCTAAGTGGAGAAGAATCGCTTGTTGGGATTGACAAAACGAGTGATGAAGCCGAATAATAAAACGGCAGCTCTTTTGTATTATCTAAATACCCTGCAACTTGAACTCTATCACCATATTTATTAATAACCTCTTTAAAAGTACGCTTTAATCTATTTGAGGTTGGCGTCATTGCAAAAATAAATATTACATCACTATACTTATCTAAAACACTAGGAACAATGTCAAGAATTAGGTCTATATTATAATTCTCGGCCATTGCTCTTGGACTAAAAATAATTCTAGAATTACTATCTATCCTTAGTTTTTCTTTAGCCTTAACTAAACCGTAATTCTTATTAAAAATATTAAAATCTACTCCAATATCAATGACGTAGTTACTAGAAACTCTTGCACCTAATCTAATGCCAGCTCTCTTTGCTATAAAAGAATCTTGAACAACGGCAGATGAGCCCTTAAAAGCAAAATAATAGATTATCCTTCTAATCAAATTGTATTTTGATAAGAGAATTACATCTGACCCCATATTTTCAATAATATAAGGAACCTTATTTGAGAAATAACTTGCGAAATAAATTGGACTTTGAATGTGTATTAAATCGACATTTAATTTAATGCATTTTTTTATTATGTTTTTTCTATTTATAACATAATCTAGAAAGCTAATTTTATTTAAGACAGGGGTAAAGTCAACAAACTCTATAAACGAAAAATTACTTATATCTATATCACTCTCTTTTGGAAAAAATCCAAAATATACAATCTGATGTCCTAAATTATGTAAAGCTTTAGCACGCTGTAAAATGTGTATATTTCTAGCACGATAAATAAATGCGATTTTCATACCCAATAATATGGAATTAAATTAAATGCTATCTATGAAGCTCTGACAGAGCATTATCCACTTTAGAGCCCTCTAATCCGTACCAAATTGGAAGGCATATATGTCTTTTGATAATTTCACTTTTATCATCACCAAGAAAATAATTATATACTGGCGAGGTGCGTGTTTTAATATTACGGAAATCTTGCTCTGGGTTTTCATTCCTTGATAAAACAATAAATTTATATAAGTTGGACCTTTGATTATCAATGGCAGGATTAATATAACTCCAACCAAAGTCCTCGCATGCCTTTATATATCTATCGGCTATAAGATATTTATTTTCAATTATAGATTCAGTTTCATTTATTACTGCAAATGCTAATAATGCATTAATTTCTGACATTCTAAAGTTAATGCCAACATTTAATTTTTGATCAAAGCGGTCATACATAATAAATTTATCTGCCATATTAAACAATTCTTGATCTTTCGTAACGACAATTCCACCTTCTCCGACTGGTATTGCCTTTGTGGCGTATAGTGAATAAACTCCAGCATCGCCAAATAGGCCTGTATGTTTTCCTGAAAGAGTAGAACCTAGGCTATGAGCACAGTCCTCTATCAAAGCAACTCCAGAGTTTTTACAAAGAACAGCTATCTGTTCTATATCTGGATTTACAATACCACCAATATGAGTTAAAAGAAAAACCGAATCCTCTGGCTTGCTAAGGTTACTAATAAAACTCTTTACTTGTCCGTATGTTGGCATAAGATAGTCAAGACTGCAATCAACATATCCACATAAATCAAGACCAGAAGAAGAGGCGATGGTTTTTACACCGTACATAGTATTGCTTTGCAAGAATACTTTTTTCTTTAATCTATATTCCTTTAACAACCTAAGAATTGTATAAATGCCTGAACCATTTGAATTAACTGCAAGAGCATAATCAGATAAGGTGTATTTACATGTCCATTCTGCAACTTTTCTATTCCATTCACCTTCTGCTAAATTACCTGACTCAAAAATATTTAAATAATTTTCATTAAAAAAGTTAATTGATTGATTGGGTAGTTTAATCATCCCCATGTTTACCTCCCTTATTATCAATAATCTCCTGCCAAGAAGTTCTTGATACTAAATTATTATCGGATTTAATTGAAGCCTCACTAATTACTTTAGGTGGATTTTCTTTATAAATCTGCCTGTAAAACTCTGGCGCCATACTAAAAGCCAAACTAAACTTCCCTAAAACTATTGACCATATCCTATTACTCTGTTTATTAATATGATACAAGTAATTTCTATTTTCATTTTTTTCGACTAGCTCTTTTTTTAATCCAATATAAGAGTCGATAACTTTAATGCTTGGATTTCTTTTTTTATGTTGAGCGATAATATAGTCCAAATAGGAACCAACTTTCTCTTGACGACTCATTGTAATTCCACCAGCCTGTGCAATGCCATTTTCTTTTTTTATGAGATTAATACATTTTTTAATGTTGTAATCTAACTCTACAAAACTAGATTCTTCTTTAGGCACATTCTCAACAACAGCTATTGGTGCATATCCAACTTTTATTGGAATATCAAAAAATTTTGCAACGGAATCAGGATTACAAACTACTACATTTTTTGCTTGGAAGGTTTCGTTTTTTGTTGTTACAAAGGTGAAGTTATCTTGCTCATCAAGTTTTATTGCCTCAAAACCAGTCAACACTTTCAAGCCATTACTCAAAGCTACATTTAAAATATCATTTATTAACTTTCTTGAATTTATCGTGATATCTGGGCTTGTCTTATTAAAAAAATCAGAATCATTCTTAATTTGTTCAAAAATATGATTAAACCAATAAGACAGTTTTATTTCTGATTCACCATATTCAGATCCAGCCCTTCTTCGCAGCCAGTCATGCTGACCCAACAAGTCTATAATGTTTATTGACCTAGAAACTAAGGATAACCATATTGGGTTAAACTTATGCAATTTATATCTATATTCTATATATTGATTATTAAACCAACCATTATCTGAAACAGAAATCCCTTTATCAGTTGGATTTAAATTCATACCTGAAAAGCAATTGTAATACTCTAGCAAATCATCAGTTGCACCAAGCAAATACCTTAACGTTAACAAACGATCTCGAGCTAATGTATATAAAGACCCAGAATGTAGCCATTCGTGAAAAACCTTGCTTGTCTCGGATGCTAATTTTTCATTTTTTTCTATAAGTAGAACTTTTTTTCCTCCCCTACTAAGAATTTCAGAAACTGAAATTCCAGAAATTCCACCACCAATTACTATCCAATCATATACTTGATTATTCAAAATTTATTCTCTTCAGAATTGTTAATAAAATCCACGGTTTTCTTCAACCCAACATCAAGTTGAATTAGCTTTGATGAGTCTAATTTGAACAAATTAGTCATTCTATAAATATGACCTGAAGAAGCCTCTGGGTCTCCAATTGGTAAATCTTTATATATTTTTTCTACATTATTTCCTATTATTGTGATTAATGAATCGGCCAAAAAATCAATAGATGTAGAGACGCCAGTTAATATGTTAACTTTTTCACATACAATATTTCTTTTACTAATCAGCAATGATTCATAAATAAGTTTTACAACATCACTAACATATATGAAATCACGTGTCTGATGACCTCCATTAATCTGAATTGCCTGATCTTTTAAAATCAAATCTATAAAAATTGAAATAACTCCAGAATATGGACTACTTGGATCTTGACGAGGGCCATAAACATTAAATAACCTTAGCCCTGTACTAGAGAGCCCGTAAGCCTTATTAGCCACACTTGCATAAACTTCCATTGCATATTTATCTGCTGAATACGGACTTAGAAGATCAATATTAGTAACTGCATCATCACCTTTATCTAGGTTTCCATATACAGCAGAAGATGAAGCATAAACCAAAGGAATTTTATTTTTTTTACAATAATTTACTACTTGGATAGTTCCGAGTAGATTGGATATTGAACTATTCTTAAAATCAGATAATGAAAGCGGCACAGATGGTTGAGCCGCAAGGTGAATGACTGCATCTAGAGTTTTGCATTTATTAAAATCAAAATCTTCAATTCCCTCTTCAAAAAAATCAATTTCGTTAATAATATTGACCAGATTAGAAATTTTTCCTGTACTAAGATTGTCCACAACTGTAACCTCATGACTTTTCTTAACAAGAAAATCACATAAATTTGAACCAATAAAACCAGATCCGCCTGTAACTAAAACATTCATCTAATTCTCTCTATGATTTCTCTTTTATTTGCCTTGCTTTATTCTCAAACATAAACACTAAATAAATAATCAAAGGATTTAGAATAGCTGCATAATGAAACAAACTTAATAATATGAAAACTCTAAAAGTGGGGGTAAATTTAAGAAGAGCGTATAATAAAATTAATCCTATAGGGGTTCCTAATATAACCATAATACTTACCAAAGTCATTTCAAAATACCTAAAATCCTCTACACCTACATCATAAATATGAGTATTAGAATATAATTTAAGATCCATAGGAAGAAAACTAAAGGCATCAAGATATACATCAGGGTGTCCAATCAATCTTATCATGATTTTGGTTGAATTGCCTGCGTTGAATCCAATCATTTCCATAAAACTAAGAAACAATGGTAGAAAGACTGTTAATAATAATAAAATTCCAACTATAACGCATGTAACTTGAACTGAAAAAATTTTTAAAAAATCAAATCTATTGCCTGCAATAGTGAAAAATTTTTGACCAACAAGCGCTAAAAAGCTAGTTTTCACACCCATTAACCATAAGATTATTAAATCTATGAAGAATAGTTTTCTAGTCAAAGTTATGCCAATTAAATAAATAGCCAAAAAATACGCCGAGGTATGAAAATCCAGAAACAAGCCTAAAGGATGATGGCTATTATAAATACTTACATTGTATATCAGGCTTTGGGGGATATTGATTGGAAATTTAGCAGTTATAAAATATTGTATTAAAACTAATAACAAACAGATAATAAAAAATAATTTCATTGATACCGAAGTAGTGGCATTATGCCTGAAATACATTAACGATAAAAAAGTCAATCCTGCTACTTTGGTATTTAACATAAATGAATTTAATGAATTATCATAAATCAACAGTGAAAATAATTGAGTAACAATTACAAATATTATCAAGCTAATTTCCCATATCTGAAGCCTTCTTTTTGATAGCAAAAAAGTCAACATAAAAATTAAAGTAAGCTCTAATAATGATTGAGTAAAATGAAATATTGTCTGTGACAGTATGAGTATTAATGCCATCAAAACCACTAAAAATTCATTAATTAAATTTTTTTTGATTATCATCTGATAAATTTTTTAATAAGACGATTCATAAGGATTAACCAACCACCATTTTTAACCATAGTTTTGATGAATTTTACAAAACTTCTCTCCTTTAAGTACATAATTGCAAGATTTACATACTGATACTTAAGGGCATTATTGGCTCTTAAATCAGGCAAAAACTTCGAAACAGCCCTTATAGATTCTAAAGCACCTAACACCTGTTGTTGATGAGATAGGTTGTTAGAATGAATCCGATAATCACAATAAGCTTCTTGAATGGCAAGAATTTTATATCTATACGCAATACTTAAAAACAAATAGTAATCTGTTGAATTCTCAAAACTGTCTGGAAATCCACCACATTCATAATATTTTTTAAGAGGTATCAGCACCGAAACAAAAGGTATGAAATTATGTTTTGCAAGCTCTTCAAAAATATCTCCTTGTATAAGAGATTTTTGTTTTGAATACTTACTGATAATCTCTCCATCTTCTGAAATAATATTTGTTTTACAATATATAAGCCCCACATCATTTCTATTTAGAATTTCATAAATTTGTTTTTCAATTTTTTTTGTATGCCATAAATCGTCACAATCAAGAAATGCCAAGTATTCGCCCTTTGCTTTACTAACTGCTTGTGCCCTTGCCTTGCCTAGAGTTGTTGTAGATTGCGATTTATAATATCTTAACTTTTTATCACAAGATAGTGCTATCTCAGCACTATTATCGTTTGAATTATTATCCCAAAATATTATTTCCCAATTTTGATAAGATTGTGCATAGATTGAATTAATTGCGTCTTGAAGATATTTTTCTCCGTTATAACAATTAACAATAATACTAACCAGAGGTTTGGTCATATTTTGTTAATTCTTCAATTAGACAATCACAAATATATTTAACATCTTTAACGGTCAAATTTGGATGCAAAGGCAAAGTTATCAACCTAGGATAAATCGCCTCTGTAGCATCAAGTGACTGCATGCCATTCATGGAAAAATAATCTAACCTATGATTGGGAAAATAATGAATTCCGGTTTGTATACCTTTATCTAGCAAGCTTTTTTTTATATTATCTCTATTTACAAAACTTGAAAGTTTCACTACAAAAATGTGAGGAGAAATTTGGTTATAATCTAATGCAAGCATTTGCACTAAATTATTACTTGACAGATATTTTTGGTAGGAAAAACACAACTTTTTCCTTTTATTTATCAAATAATCAATGCGCTTTAACTGTTCTATACCTATTGCAGCCATGATATCACTCATATGATATCTCCAACCTTGATTTGTAACACTAAAATTCCAACTTCTTTTATTAGCAAAACGTTTTTCAGTGTCATTCTCTATACCAAGTAAACGCGCGTCCCTTATTTTATTTAATACCTCCTTATCATCAGTAGAAATGCAACCCCCTTCTCCCGCAGTAATATTCTTAATGCCGTCAAAACTAAAACAAGCTATATCTCCAAAACTACCTACTTTTTTTCCTTTATATTCTGTTCCAAAAGCGTGAGCAGCATCCTCGATTACTCTTAAATTATTTTGTTTCGCAAATTTGTATACATCATCAAGGTTACCTACACCTCCAGAATAATGAACTGGCATTATCGCCTTAGTTCTTGAAGTTAGGCGTTGTCTTGCATCATCGATATCTATAGTTAAAGTATTAGGTGATATATCACATGCAATCGGAGTTGCCCCAGTAGCCTTAATAGCCTGAAAACAGGCTACATAAGTTAATGACTGAATTAATACCTCATCGCCAGGTCCAATATCAATGGCCTGAAGAGCTAAATGAAGTGCAGAAGTGCCATTAGAAACACAAACAGTTTGACGACTTAAATATTTTGATAGGTTTTTCTCGAAAAGATCTACCATAGTTCCCATGCCTAGATATCCAATATCCAGAGCATTCATAACAGCTGTCTTCTCTTTTTGGCTCAAACAAGATTTAGATAAACGGATTAAGTCTTTTTTTATTATACCTTCCATGGAGCTTTTCCTTTTAACCATAGTTCTTCAAGCATATCTCTATCTCTCTTAGTATCCATACATTGCCAAAAACCATTATGTTGATAAGCCATAAGTTCACCCATTTTGGCAACTTTTTCAAGAGGCTCATGTTCGAGAATAGTGGAATCATCCTGAATTAAATCAAAAAATTCTGGCTCAATTACGAAATAGCCCCCATTTATCCAACCTTGTGAAATTTGTGGCTTCTCCTTAAAAGAAGTGACTAAATCTCCATCCAAAACCAATTCACCAAAACGAGCTGCAGGATGAACAGCAGAAACTGTTACCATCTTCCCATGACTATAATGAAAATCGACAAGTTCGCCAATATTGATATCAGCCAAACCATCTCCATAAGTTAATAAGAAAGTTTCATTACCAATAAAATTTAGCATTCTTTTGACGCGACCTCCTGTCATTGAATCTAGACCGGTATCCACCAATGTCAACTTCCAATCTAAATGATTACTTTGAAATGATTGAGTTTCACCAGTTCCGAGATCGACTTCAATATCGGAATTAATGCTTCTATAATTTAAAAAATATTCCTTGATTAACTCTGCTTTATATCCCAAAGCTAAATGGAAATCTGTGTGTTTGAATTTTGCATAAGTTCTCATAATATGCCACAAAATTGGCTTACCACCAATTTTTACCATGGGCTTGGGGATGCTTTCTGTATACTCTGATAACCTTGTTCCAAGTCCACCAGCCAAGATAATTACTTTCATGTTCTACACTCCCCAGTCAAATTCAATTTCATCAATATTTTTATTATCGGCTTCTTCAGGACTATGATGAATATTTGCTATATTTAGTACTAGTGAATTATTTTTTGATAAACCTTGAAATCCCAGCCAAATAAGAGGAGGAATGGTTAATCTAAAATAATTATTTTTGGATATTATTATTTCTTGAAATTTTATTCTTTCAACATGTCGATCATCATACAGAATAAACCTTACCTCGCCATGAGGTACAACTAAATTTAATGTCATCTCTCTATGGCGTTTCCATGCCTTTATCATCTTGTACTCAATTTCTGAAAAATAGGCCTCACCAAAGCCAGAATAACCCGGTGAATCATTTTTCATTGCATGCATGACATTACCACCAGGAGTTTCAATAATATCTAAAGGGGTAATTAGTAGATCTTTAATCATTTTTTGTCCAAGCTATATCTCTAGATTTAGCTAACTGTACATATTCATTTATTTGACCAATAGAAAAGTTATACAAAGACTTTTCTTTATTTTGATAGTATTTTTTATACCACTCGACTGTCATTTTTACCGTTTCTTCGAATTCTAAAGTAGGTCGCCAGTCTAAATCAAATAGAGCCTTATCACAATTCAGTTTTAATAGTTCTGCTTCATGAGGATGTGCTTCTTTTTTTGAAACATCACTCCATTTCACTTGTTTCCAGTATTTAGACATTTCATCAATTAATTCACTTACAGGATAATTCTGATTAGATGTTGGACCAAAATTATAGGCTTTTCCATGGTTAAAGCTATCATTTTTCAAATTGGCTGCTAAAGCAAGATAACCACTTAATGGCTCTAACACGTGTTGCCATGGTCTAGTAGCTTGAGGACTTCTTATATCAACTTGTTTCCCCTTTGACCATGCATTCATACAATCGGGAACAATTCTATCGCTTGCCCAATCTCCTCCACCGATTACATTGCCTGCTCGTGTAATACCTAAACGAACATTTGAATCCGGCTTATTAAAAAACGATTCAAAATAACCCCGAATGGCAAGCTCTGCCATTCCTTTAGATGCACTATATGGATCCTTTCCTCCTAAACGATCAGTCTCATGATAGCCCCTTTCCCACTCAACATTGTCATATACCTTGTCGCTTGTAATCATAATGGCAATAACATTCTTATTCAACACCCTTAAGCTTTCTAATATATTAGCAGTACCTATGGAGTTAGTTATCATTGTTTCAATAGGGCTCTCATAAGATATCCTCACTAAAGCTTGGGCAGCTAGATGAAAAACAAAATCTGGCTGAATGTCATTAATTAAATTTCTTAATGCAATTAAATCAGTAATATCAATTCTATAGTCGTTAACATGACTAGATAAGTCAGTACACAAAAAATGAGAGGGCTTTGTAGGAACATCTATAGAGATTCCATAAACATCTGCACCTAATATATTAAGCCAAAGTGACAGCCAAGAACCTTTAAATCCAGTATGGCCAGTTATTAACACGGTCTTACCTTTAAATGTTTCAATCATATAATTTAAATGCATTACATATATTACTTTCAGTTGGCTCTATGAAGAAATTATCTTTATACCATTTAGAAATAGAGTAAATTTCATCCGGATTATTTTTTTTATACTCCAATAATGCATTAACTTTGCCGTTTAACTCTGTTCCATCAAAAACAATATCCCATATTTTTCCATAACCAAAATTAACCAGTGGGTTTACGGTTAAGCTATTGCTACTTGAAATAATAATTACGGAAATTCCACATGCAACTGCTTCTAGCGCCGTACCAGACATAGGCGAAACAAATACAATATTTGTTTTTTTAAACAATTCGTATAAATCACCGTATACATAATTCCAATTTACCTTTTTATAACTATCGAACGATTTTTCATTCGTAGCAGGGTGTAACTTTATCTCCAATCTACTCATATTTTCAATAGTTTTTAATAAATTTTGACTCTCAATAACATCATACCCCAACAGTACTAATAAAGTTTTTTCAGAATTATAATCGTTAGTAAATCTGAAAATGTCTTTATATCTAAAAGAAACTCCATTTATAAAATTGTGCTTGTCACTATTGCTATAATTATATTTGCCATTTAATAATGTTGTATGCGGCGTAATTAATAAATCAACATCCGTATCGGTTATATGCATACTTAGAAGCAACTCATAACCTATCAATAATTCACATCCATAAATAATAATTTTATTATTTGATTCTCTAATGGCTTTATAAAATGTTTTTTCTAGATTCTGAAACTCTTGCCAGCTAATAACTTTTGAATTACTGGACAACATTTTGGAAATATTTTTTCCGGACAAATATCTAGTGTAAGCTTCAAAATGTGAATTAGTCAAAACATCAAATAATTCATAATTAAAAAGCTTGTCTAACCTGCTATTTTCTGGCTGTATAAGATTAAATTGCTTAATTGGATAAGTTAAAATAAAAACCGCAATTCTTAGTATGTCCAATACACTTAGTAGCTCATATTCAAACAAAAATTTATTTCTTTTATCATTATTCAAAACTCTAAGTAACCTATAAAACTTAAATGGATTTTTACCAAGTCCGTACAACCTTGGAAAAAAAATATATTCCTTTTTCTGATCCTCCAAAGTCTTATAAAGTCTAGGAAAGTATCTGTCTCTATAAGACCCATCTTCTATAATTTTATCCACAAGGAAAAATATATCTATTAGATATATTTCTTTCTCAAAGAGGATATTACTTTTATTACTAAAAAGTTTAAATATTATAAGGTTTATTAAAAATAGAATAAAAATTGCTATGTTCTTAATATAGAACATAGATATCTTCTTACATAGAAAAAGTTTTGTTATTTTTTTTTCTTGTGTATCAAAAAAATAATTATGAATAAGATTACTCGTGTATGGATTTTTATTTAGAACATTATTTGTAATATGTGCAATATCTTTATATGCATATTTTTTAATACGATCTAAATAATTGCTTACTTCAATTAAGTTTATATTCTTCAATTAATTAACTTCTTCTATTATTTTATATACCTTACTTATGAAAAAAAATTTTGTTCTTTTCATATCAATAATTTAAATAATCTTACTACTATTGGTGATTACATCAAGTCATCATTTATATTGAGGAAACCACAAATCATATGGCATGACTTCTCTGACATACCGAAGATCTTCTGGTGTATCAACGCTGACTGCGTCGCTGTCTACGCAAACTGCCCGAATCCTCTCTCCATTCTCAAGGATTCGAAGATACTCATTAAATTCAATTTTTTCTAAACTACCTTTGTCCCATTTCGAAAATTCTAAAAGAAATTTCTTTCGAAATGGTACGACATGATATGCTTTAAGCATAGGAGGATTATTTAATCTTGAATCTGAAGGAATATCTGACCGAGAAAGGTACATTACGTCATTATTTTTGTTTAAAACTACTTTGATATCTGAAGGCGAGTCCCTTTTACTAAAAGAATTTACAAGTATTCCAACATTAATATCAGGGTTTTCAATTAATTCATTTGCCACTATATCAATATATTCTGGATTAACTAGTGCCTCATCGCCTTGAATATTTACAATAATTTCAACATCTAATTCTAAAGCTGCTTCTGCAATTCTATCAGTACCAGTTTCATGTTTAGAAGATGTCATAATAACTTTACCACCATATTTTTCAACAACTTCTTTAATCTCAAAGCTATCAGTTGCAACATAAACTTCATCTAGTTTTTTTGACAAAAGACATCTTTTAAATACATGAACTATCATTGGCAGCCCACAGATATCTTTTAAAACTTTACGTGGTAATCTGGCAGATTCCAATCTAGCAGGCAAAATAGCAATTACTTTTTGATCATTGCTCAATTACCAACCTCATCCTTGAACCAATTACTTACATTTCTAGTTTGAGCGTAAATAATTGAGGAATCAACTTCATAAGTTATAAATTTCATACCCATATCTAGTAGCCATTTAATATCATCTTTAGATTGTGGTACAAAACCTCCGGCATATTTTCCTTTAATGTTGGCTTTCTCTACGCCATTCTTGATTGCATTAATAACTTTTTTATTTTTTACCTCTCCAGGGCAGCCCAGAACTTGAGAAAGGTCAAAAGCACCAAAATAAACTATATCAACTCCTTCAACTTCTAATATTTCATCAAGATTCTTTAAACCTTCTTCTGATTCAATTATTACAACTGAGAGAATTGATTCATTAGCGTTTTTAAGATAGTCAGAAGTATTGTTATTATTAAAGCCTCCTGCTTTAGAAAATGGAGTAAATCCACGCTCACCAAATGGATAATATTTAATAGATTTAGCTAATTTCTCTGCTGCTTTTCGATTTGAAATATGAGGAACTACAACTCCGTGAGCGCCCTGGTCAAGGACTTGCAATGACATCCAATCTTCATTCGAAGGAATTCGCACAAGCGGAGAGCAGGAAGGTGAATTTTCACATGCGCTAACATGTAAATTCAATTTATCTAGAATAAATGGCCCATGTTCTAAATCAATGATTTGAAAATCAAGGCCTGATTGAGCAAAGACTTCAGTTACAAGGGGAGATGCAAGAGTATTCCACGTTCCTAAAACTGGCAGTTCTTTTTCAAGTTTAACTTTTAATTTGTTAATTCCTAACATCCTAACGACTCACTTCAATACTGGTAAGGTCATTTATTACAGCACAGCCCAAACAATCAAACTTGCTAGAATTTGATAAACCAGTTAATACTCCAATATTTAAGCCGGCATTTACTGAAGCTCCCATCATTATATCAAATGGATGATCTCCAATAACGGCTACTTGATTTGCATCACAATCGACATAGCTTAGAGCTAACTTTGCCAAATCAGGAGAAGGTTTTGAATTTTCGACCAAATCTCCACCAATTATTTTAGTAAAATATTTATCAAGTTTAAGTGTTTTCATCGCTTTGTAGGCACGGCTAGTTATATCTGTTGAAACAATAATAGAATGAATGTCACATTGCTTTAGTTTTATCAATAATTCTTTCACACCAGGAAGGATTTTGAGCAGTGGCAACATGTCTTCAGATGTTTTTTGGTCGGCTTTTTTAAACAACTCTTCTACCTCACTATTCGAAATATAATAACCATTTTTTCGAACGAAATCAGTAACAACACCCACATTGAATGATCGTGGCTTAACACCTACTGGACCATCAGGTTTCATTTTGCCAGTCTGCAGATTAACGCCCATAACATCAATCAAATGATTCTGAATTCTATCATTTTCATTTTCATTATCATTAAAGCACTTAAGAGCAACTAAAGAGGCTCTAATTTTTATCATGGATGCCCAGTAATGATGAATATCAATTAAAGTCCCATCTTTATCAAAAATAACCGCTTTTATGTTATCTAATAATATTTCACCATCAACCAATAAATTACTCATTAATCTCGCCAACATTCGCGATTACTAGGTCTTTAGCAATCAAGTAACCTTTTTTTATCAATTCATCATTTTTATAAAAGTCATCATCATCCACTATTTCCTTGACAATTTGTCTTGCGAATGTACCTATCGAGGCTCCTTGAAATTTAACGCCAGCCTGCTGAGCTAATTTTGCTGTTAATGAGTTTGTTCCACCAGATAACAACTGATTAACATCATTTGTTTTTTTATAAATAAGAGTATTGGTGCGTTTTCTAAGAGTCATATTAAATTTTTTATTCAATATATCTGCAGTTGCAACAGCTTGTAATGTAGTATTGTAGTCATCCGCTCCACCACTCATAGGATAACCATCTGATTGAATAATTAAACGCTCCTTAGCAATCTCTTTAGCTTTTTCTATCCTATTCTCGAATGCAAAATTTGACAAATGCAGTCGATCCAAGCACATAGAAATATGTCCATCAGGACATACCTCACTAACCAACCTCCACTCATCCATAATCGTCTCGTCGTCTGAAACCGCAGCGTGTAGTTCAATCTGCTCAGCACCAGCTTTTAGACACTCTGGCAATAATTGACGTAAACTTCTTTGATTATGTTCATAATGAATGATGTCTGGTCTTGGACAAATAGCACCACAATTGTCACAACCTATACATTTATCTTTGATAACCACCAAACTTTCAGGAATAGCTTCCGTAGGACAAACTGGAATACATAAATTACATTCTATACAAGTATCCAAATTTATAACCGCTTTACGAACGTGATGATCTCCTGGCATACCAACACTTACCAAAATAAATGGGCGTATTTTCAGGTTAATATCAAATTCTTCAGCCAAACTAAACGCAAGATCTACCCCTTCCTTACAAGCCTTTACAACTTCAACATTCGCAGAAATATCCAAACCTTTTGCTCCCGCCAGAGTATATAAAACAGTCAACCTTTTGACCTCTTCAGCATCTTCATTACCTGCACCACAAACTAATTTGAAATACTTGCCTGTTGAAAGCAACATTGCCATTTCATCAAACCTTTTAGACATGTAGATAGATTTGTCTTCAATGGGGTACGTGGTTGGTGTGATAGCATAAATAGGTATCGATTTATCAAGTTCTTTGTATCTTTCTAGAGTAGCTATCATTTCTAACTGTCTTGGATCAGATTTTTCATATCCGTCTATACCAGTTAATAAAATCTGACTTGCTCCACTGGCACTAGCTACTGCCATAGCGTAATTAATAGCTAATGCACTATCTAAAACACATCCATTATCTAAAATTTCAAAAGCACCTTCTTTGATACGCAAACCGTAATCTAAAATGCTAATATTTGATAGCAACTTCCTTAATTCCTCTGGGAGATTGCCAAAAGGTAATATTATTGGCTTATTTAAACTTGAATAACGATCTGACTCAATCAATAATCGAGTTTCATGACATGCAACATAAGCTGTCACTATATCTTCAGGAAAGAACTCATTAATATTTAAGCAAAGAACTACCGGATTCTTTCTTTTAACATACCCAATTATCTCATCTTTATACAGTTTGGTGCTAGGACCAGAACCGACAATTAGAACGTCTTTTCCTCTTGCCCAATTTTTTGCAGACCAACCACCATGCTCATTTCCCGAGTTTCCAGATATTGCTCTTATCATACTTTTATTGCTATAAAAAGAGGAATCTGCAGTCTTAAGGAAGTTTATTGCGGAAAATATCTGCTCAGAGGTGTATCGCTGATCTGCTGACATTTCTTGAATAAAGGTTGGATGAATAGCATGGACAGCAGATAGAAAATAATAAATATTCGGCCCCCAATTGTATTCTTTTTGTAACAAACCAAACTCTTTTAGTGTCAGTGAAAACAAAGCATCAGGAAAGTATTTCCCTAAACCACGCTGAACAATCTCAACAAGCAAAGCTTCTATTTTTGCATTTCCGGCACCTCTGCCCATACCTAGTACAGTAGCGTCAACATAAGTTATCCCTTGCTCTATCGCCTTTAATGAATTTCCCAGTGCCTGGTTCTTATTATCATGGGTATGAATACCCATTTCACCACTCCACTTTGATGAAATAGTTGAAATTACAGACGAAACTAACTCTGGCTCCATATTGCCAAGTGAATCAGCAAAGTAAAAAGCATCAATACAGCCCCAACTATCTAAATCTTTGGCTATGTTAGCTATAGATTTAGCATTCAAACTACTAATCTGCATTAAATTCACAAACACTCGATACCCGAGATTTTTTAAGGCTATTGCAATTGTATGACAATCTTTGACATCACTAGAGTGAGCAGCAATTCGAATGATATCAATCGGTGAATTCTTCTTTTTAGAGAATAAATTCTTAACTGCACGCTCAATACCATCTTCATAATTAATTAAATCACTCGCATTAATCATCACCGCATATGAAATATTACTAGGTAAAGATAAGGAATTTAAATAATCATCTTCGCTATATGCAAATTTTCCTAAAAATTTATTTTGTGGTAGAAAACGGAACCCAATTTCAACAATGTCTACTTTCGCCTTTGACATAGCTGATAAATAATTATTAACTATAGATTCATTAAAATCCCAATTATTGTAGTACCCTCCATCTCGTAGCGTACAATCTAATACTTTCAATTTGGACTTAGAGTTTATTGACAATATAAACCTCCTTCATAAAGCTTTTATGATTCAAGTATTTTAACAACATTGTTATCGTTAATAAAATATAATGTTTTCTCTAAATAATTTTGAACTGTAAAATTATATGAAATCCGCACCATCTATTTTTACATTTTGTCCAGAAATAAAATTATTATTAAACGTCAAGAAAAAAGCTAGATCTGCCACCTCTTCCACACTGCCTGCTCGCTGTAGTTTAACCATTTTTACACGTTCTTGAATTTGCTGTGAAGAACGCTTCATAACTGATGTATGAAACTTAGTATCAATAAAACCAGGAGAAATGCAATTACTTAAAATATTGAATGAAGTGTAGTATTTTGCTAGATGCTTAATTAAATACCCCATAGAATGCTTTGCCATTCCATATCCAAAACTCTCAAGCCCTCCGCCATGCTCAGAACTAGCCGTACTCATCAGACAGATACGACCAAATTTCCTTTCTTTCATGCCTTTTAGTAGTGCCTGAATAATCATTATTGTAGAAAAAATATTAATATTATGGTGGTAAATTAGTCTTTCATAGTTTTGAGCATCCAGTCGATCATTAGTATCTGAATTGCCATGTATTTGTATAAAATGACTGATTTGATTCAAGCATATTCTCTTAATAGCGATATTAATTGAACTAATATCAGAGGCATCCATAACTACTTCTTCTACCCTGCCTCCAAATTTGCACTTCCCTTTATTGTTTGGAGTAACTGTTATTACAACCTTATAATCTGTTTGATCAAGAATTTTCCTGACTACTCCCTGCCCAATATCACCATTAGCGCCTGTAACCAATACGACAGGGTCAGTCATACAACTCTCTCATGATATCAACAGTTTTATCTAAATAGTTTTGCATTATTTCATCATTATGGTTTAAAACTTCAGCGGTAACATATCCATCATATCCTATATTTATTAGCTCTTTGGAAACAGATCTATGAAACTTAATAAATGGTGGTGCAGGTAATTTTAAACGTGGATTTCCTGCATGCACATGTTTTATATAGCCATAGTTTTGAAAAATATCATCAATGTTTTCTTTTGATTCAATAATACTACGAACATCAAGCTGAATAAAAATATTTCTGAAATTTTCATTTCTGATTAACGAAGTACTTTCCATATAGGTATTTAGATAATCACAATACTCTTTTGCAAGAGGCTCTATATTAAAAAATATACCATCTGCATTTTTATCTATTTGATGTAAAACATCTAAAAATATTTTATCTAATTCTTTCCTACTTTTTCCATAAGTAACTCGACATTTTGGTGATCCAAAAACAATATTCTGACAATCAAGCTCTCTTGCTAACTCACAATATCTCTTTAGATAGTTAATCAAGTCTGCGCGTGTTCTATAATCTGAAAATAACTCCAAGTCAGGGCGTGAATACGTTAAAGAATGCAAAGAAATTAACTTCAACTGATAATCTGAAAGCATCGTTCTAAGCCATCTCATATCATCATTACTAATTTCAGTAGGCTCCTCCCAAAAACAATTCAAAGCAAGTTCTACACCATCAATTCCATGATGAGAAAGAGCGGAAAAAAATGAAGGGATATGCTTTTTGCCCTTCTTCCATAAAATATTAGATATTGCTATCTTCATTAGTTATACAAATTCACCATGTTGTAATAAATTAATATTTTTAAGGCTATATGCTGCAATCTATTGAACTACGTAAATAACTATAAAGCTATATTAATCTGCCTTGTTATCGAGCCACCATTGTGCTTGTCCAATTTGCCACTCATAATCGATATCTAGACCTGCTTCATTTACAATAGGTAGTATTTTTTTTCCCATCCATCTTTGAGGAAGCATGCCATCTTTTAAGTTTTCAAGGTTCTCTGGACGAACGACACTAACCGCTACATCTGCAAACCAAACGTCTCCTTGGCTATCTCTGTCGCAATTAATATTATCAAAATTATAATGATGTTCGAATGGGATATAAGGCTGTAGTGAGCCATCTTCTGATATTCTTCTTGCTCGGGTTGGACTATACATATTATATCGACTAACAGTAACAGCTGAGTCTGCAGAAGAATCAGCACGTAACATCTGGATGCCTTGACTGATTTGTGCAGGAGTAATCGTTGGAGCATTACAGAATAAAAGCACCAGAAGTTCCGGTTTTTCTCCTAACGTATCACAAATAATCTCATAGCCATGTTTATAGGCATCGTCACCTAATGCTTCCGCTGTGGCGAGATAATCTGGGCGCTCAATTACTTCAAAACCAATACTGCGACCTAGTTTCATAAGCTCAAGATCATCCGTTGATATAAAGTGACGCTGAACTTCTTGTGTATTTATAGCGGCTTGCATTGGATACCAAGATAGTGGATGTCTATCAATCTCATGAAGATTTTTTCCTGGAAAACCTAAACTACCTTTTCTACCTAAAATTAATGAACAAATCATTTGATATATCCTAATCCAATATCAATTACACTACCACACAACGAGAACAAGGCTCTATACTACACCTTTTTCTAGAAATATGCTTTTTACGAAGATTAGCATAAGTTTCTCCATTCCAGACATCAGAAATTGTTTTATTTTGTATTGTTTCCTTACTAAGTTTGGTTAAATAATCAACATCACACATAGCTATTTTACCGTCCCACCAGATAAACATTCTGCGCCATAAATCTGAGCAAGGAGAGTTTACTCCAGTTTTATTTGCATCATAAACATTTTCCCACGGGTTGTAATCAACAAAAGCAACCTGATCAACATAGTCACTCCAAAAAGACTCCATTTCTTCCATATTCTGGCTACTATCATATCGAACACCCGAAACTCTAGTAATCAATCTTGAACTTGGATAATATTTTTCTTTAATATTGTAAAACAGCTCAACATTTCGAACAACACGATCTAAGTTTCCATTTACTCTTAAACGACTATACAAAGGCTCTGATGCAGCATCTGCAGAAAATACCAAAGTTTGCAAATCTGTACTCAAGATTGAATGAGACATTTTTTCATCCATAAGATAAGCATTAGTATTTATTTTTGTGGCTAAAAACTTTCCTGATAAGTATTCCAACATGTCTGGCAATAGTTTATTTACAGTGGGCTCACCCCTAGAGGCTAGTGTAACTCCCTCGACATTACCCACAAGTTGATCTACAATTTCCTTAAATAGTGGTAATCTCATTAAGCCCATATGGCCGTTTTTCTTGTTTGAAAGCTTCGGGTCCGTTTGATAGCAGAAAACACAACGATAATTGCATATTGATGTAGGCTCAATCTGAACTAATGGGGGGAACTTTGTTACTTTATGGATAACAGGGTTGATTTCATAAGCATAACGATAACGAAGATACCTTTGATATTGTGACTCAGGCAATCTGGCCATTTCTTCAACAACATGATCTCTTAGACAGAACTTATCCAAAACTTCATCACTACTTTCATCAAAAAGGTCATAAAGAACCTGACGAAAAGGATCCTTACTTGACAACATTTTTACATCATCATAATGTCTACGTAAATTCTTTAATATAAGGCTTTTTTTTTGTTCAATCCCTCGAATCTCAAGAATGCTATTAGCTTTATCATAAACTGTCTTTTTAACTAAATTAACTTCTTGTTCTAATTCTTGCTCTATCATAAAAAAATATCCTAATTTACTTTTTGTTTAAATAGCCCCAAATATCATCCATGAAATCATTGAACATTATACAATTAAGTCGCTTTTGCAAGTCTATATTTGATGGGGTTTTCCTCAATAGAAACGTAATTCCATTTTCAGTAGCCGCTTTATAATCACTCATCGAATCACCAAACATAATAGATTGTTCAGCTTCTATACAATAACTTTCAAGTATTGAATTAATTGCTTTAGATTTACTGATTGGTGCTCCAATAATTTTTTTAAAAAACTCTGTCAATTCTAACTCATTTATAATTTCTTCAATTTCACCTTGGGGAGTAGCTGAAATAATAAAATATGATTGCTTATTTGTTTTGTTCCGAATGAATTCAAGCACACCTGGCACCCAATTCGATTCAATAACTTTACGCTTCACCAATATAGAGAACTTATTTGAATATTCTTCAACAAGTCCAGGTGTCGATACACAGCCAGCCCATCCAAGATAAATAGGGAGTTTGTCAAATCTAGACAAACCACCATTAGTTTCATGATGTTCTCTTACCTGTTTAACAACATCGTATCCAAATGGCGTAAAAAGTTGTTCATAGGCTATTGACTTGACTTTAACTGAGTCTTTTATAACACCATCAAAGTCCCAAAAAATAACCATTCGTGACAATTGAAAACTATTTATTGAGTGGAAACTAACATTTTAACTTTCAGCCTGCAACTCACTAATCATCTGTAATAATCCCTGCCCAAGATCTACATGTACAGGCGGAATAAATTTTTTCCCTAGCTTAGGTTGAAAGGCGTAAGGTGTTCTGATGTAGTGCCCAATATGGTTACTCTCAATAAATTCGATTGAATCTTTTGACATTCCTAGAATTTCAGCTAGCATCTTCAACATATCTAGTACATGCATTGGTTCTTGTCCAGTTAAAACAATACTTTCATTGATAAAATCATCGTGCAATACATCAACACTAGCACGAGCGGCATCTTCCACATGGATGTACTCTCGCATTGCATCAATATCACCCTCATAGTTAATTATCCCATTCTCTAGCGCTGATTTTATAATCCGATATAGTCCGTTGGTATGGTCTGCTCTTGGTCCATAAAGTGATCCATAACGGAGAATTGTATAATCAAGTCCATAAATTTGTTGATACTCTTCCACATAAGCTTCAGATGCTTGTTTGCTACAACGGTAAAATCCTCCCTCTCGACTATGAACATAAACCGTGGAGGCATAGATGAAACGCCTTACACTATTAGCACGACAAGCCTCTAATACATTAAGGTTTCCCAGAATATTGATGTTGATGGTTTGAATAGGCTGTTTCAATGCCTGATTAAGGTCGGCTATGCCAGCGAAATTATAAACTACCTCTGCACCAGCAATAATTTCATTTAGTTTTTCATTGTCCTGCACGTCACCAATAATAATCTTTTGATTATTTCGCAACCATTGAGATTTAATTTTGTCATAAATAATCACTTGATAGCCTGAATCGCTAAGGCGATCTGCCACATGGGAGCCGATAAAACCACTTCCACCTACTACTATTGCTTTTTTAGTCATATGTTTTATCCATCTAAATTATAGCTATTTTAAGTTATCTTGATAAGTATACAAATCAATTCCTCAAACTGGAATGAGAGCTGTTATTGGCAGTTTTGTACCAGACAACCATTCATTTAATACCGTTTTTTCTTTACCTATTGCCATCACAACCAGATTATGGCAATTTGTGAGTACTGGGGTAGTTGTTTTAGCAAGTACATCATTTGTTGGTGATAGATGTGTGCTCTAATCATAGACCTTCTCGCTGTACTGCATATTCTTCCTCTGGCACAACACTCTCTAAGGGTTGGTCAGTCAAAAAGCGAACCACCTCTTCTGTTGCCTCTATCTCCATACGAGTACGACAATCAACTGACATAGAGCCCATATGTGCAGTAAGAATACAACGATGAATCTCTTTTAGTTTCCCATTGTATGGCTCAAAATCAAATACATCAATTGCCGCACCACTTAGATGCCCATCCTGCATTACTTCATAAAGATCCTGTTCGTTGATAATACCACCTCGTGCGGTGTTAATTAGTATCGCATCCTCTTTCATACTTAATAGCTGCTCTTTTTTAATCATATCTTTTGTCTTGGCAGTTAGCGGAGTGTGAATAGTAATAACATCTGCTCGTTGGTATATAGTCTCTTTATCCGACCATTCAATGTTAAATTTTTTATCTAGATTGTTATCATAAATAATGTCATTAACTAATATTTTTGGCGAACCAAACCCTTGAAGATATTGTAATACCCCAGTACCAATTCTCCCAATACCTATTATGCCAATAGTTACTTCTGAAAGTCTTCGACCGAAAAAACGATGCCATTTACCGTTATGCATCTCCATATTTGAAATTTGTACAGAGCGTAATAGATTTAGCATAAACCCTATTGTCAACTCTGCCACTGCTGGAGCTGGAGCATCTGGCGTATAAGAAACAACAATTTTTCGCTTCTCTGCCTCTAATAGATCGACACTATCCAGTCCAATCCCAACTCGTGAAATCATCTTTAGATTGGCAGCTGAATCCATCACTTTTTTAGTAATTAACTCTGTTCCAGCAATAATGACATCAAAATCCGTAACCAACTCTATAAGTTCATTTTCATTTAGTTTTTTATTCAATGGATTTATTAGATATTCGAAACCGTATAATTCCAATAGATTAAGTGGCTGTTTATTCTTATCAGCAAAAGGGACAGTGGTTATTAGAACTTTAGGCATAAATAATGTTTATTTTTTAATAATTTAGTAATCTACTCAGGGGTCAAGAAAAGTAAACAACTTCTCTAAATTTTTTTTCAGAAATTCTTCGAACGAATATAATGTTTATTTTTCATTATTATAAATAATATCTAAATTTTTCATCACTCTCTGCTTGACTCTTCCATCAGCTGGAATATCGTTAATTATCAATTGCAAATCTAACACCTCTTCATCTGTTAATAATTCACCACCATTCACAACTATTTTAACCATACGCTCTAAATCATCATAAGAATGTGCAAATATATTATATCCATTGTAGTTAAAGTCACTACTTGCATTACTACTAGTTGAATTTGGAATATAATCATGATATATAACCTTCTTTCCAATAGCCAGAAGCTCGTCTCCAATCGATGTATGTTTTGCTATTGCTAAGTCAGATATGGCTGCAAGTTTGTACTGTTTGTTCATCTCAGAATAATCATCGTCAATCCAAATATTTGAAATCCCATTAACTTTAGCTAAGACCTCTTTAAAATAAGGAATTTTAGTCCAATTACTATCTTTACCTCGAATTATAATATCAACCTCTGTAAATCTCTCTGCTAGTTTGCATAAATCCTTATAAAAACTAGCATTTGCTCTCCAGTTAACCAATGGATTAAGTCTATTAATATTAAAATCATAATTAGAATGAACATCAAATGCAATAATAGTGAATCTCTTATTTTCACTAGTAGTATTTTTTTGATAATTTATTAAAATATCTGTTCTAGTTTGACCGCACGGAATGCAATTATTTACTAACTTATCATTTGATTTTTCAAGTATTTTACAAATAAATACGCTATCACATAAATAAGTATCTATACAAAACATATAATAAGAAAAAAATGTTGGTAAAAATCTTTCTTGTACTGCAATTGTTCTAATTTTTAACGACTCGAATGCTAAAGAAAGCACTACAGGGAAGTGAACATCATAACCAACCAAAACTATTTTAGTTTTATAGTTTTTCTTTATTAAATCTTTTGTAGATAAAAACTTTATACAAGCATATAAAAAAATAACAAATACAACAGGATCCTTCCACATAAAAATAAGGCATTTTTTTAAACCTATTGTGCCAATTGTATAAATAAGAAAATTAAATAAATCTTTTTTTCTTAATATTGGAAATAAAACAGATGTGATATTATTGTCTCTATAATATAGTGACTGTTTTGTACTTATAGTTATATTTTCAAGTTCAATATGTAAGATATTAGATGGATAAAATGCCGAACCTTCATCCTTACTATAAAAAAAATCTTTTATATTCAGGCGTCCATAAAAAACACTTTTATGTGGGAAATATAGTACTTTATAAGATAAAGTATCAGCATTATTGCTTATAAAAGACAATTGATCTGCCTCAACAGCGTCATTATTTTTTCCCAATACATTATTGGCAAAGTTAAATATAAAGTTATGGACAATTCCTAATACTTTTGAAAATGCAGTTGTAATAAGAAAAATATTGGAATAAAAAATAGAAGTAACTTTAAAACCGCTGGATTGTTTTAATAAGAACTTTTCTCCAATTCTGCACACATCGCCTAACAAATAAATATTAATGTTATCTTTTTTGTGATTTATAAAATAACCGTTAACCCACAATAAAATATGCTCTAATTTTCTACATCTGTAAATTACATATTTTTTTATTAATAAGGTAATTTTTTTCCGTGGATCTTGAACATTGACAAAAAAGGGTGTGAAAACATCAATTATCTCACCACTAGTCAACTCATTAACAATCTCATCTATTGAATTTCCGGCTTTTCCCGCATGATAACTTGTATCAACATCTATGCATTCTTCAAAATTGCATTTATGCAATGATAAAAATTTTACTAAACCCCAGTTGGATATTTTTTTTGAAAATTCAAAAACATGTACTTCAAATTTAAATATTTTGCAAATTATTACAATAAGAATAGTAAAAATATTTAATCTCTTTACTACAAGAATATTTTTCATTTTATTGTGTATACCCTGTTTTTAAGAATTAGGAGAATTAATCCACTAAAACTAATCAAATAACTGATGCCAACATACAGTACTTCCATTTTTAATACTATCCTAATCCTAAGGTAAAACTTAAACTGAACACAGTCATAATTAAATAATTTTATTCTAGATAGCCACCTAAGGCATAGTTGTGTGATTGATCATTTTAAATCTATAATAATCACTGAGATTTAAGTTTTACAAGCATAAATTTAGCCTTTGGAACACTCGAACAAATTACATACTTGTTTTTGTTATCATAACTCTATCAAGCCATATTCTTTTAAAATTTTAGCTTCCAAAATAACCAGAATAAGGTTTTTATCAATTTTTTTTGATATATCGAATAGACTATGGTTACCATCTGCATATGCAAGAAAATCCATTCTAGTATTTACATCAACATAACCGCCTTTTTGGCTAATCGTAGGATATAGATTTCGTTTTCCAAGTTGAGGCTCACACTTAATAGTATTTTTTGGAAACAGCCCTATCTCAAAGGCATCAATAATTGAGCTCATTACCTCAATAGATCCATTAAGTCCCTCTTCAGTGACAACATCAAAGTTATCAGCACTTGTGTGATACTCGGGATACTTTCCATATTTTGTACGGGAAAATCCACAAATCGGCAAATCAACCCCGGGGGAGCAATACTGCCTCTCATCAGAACCTCTCTCTAAAAATGAATACGTTACTACATTATCCAAACCAATAAGGGCTGCCTGCAGCGCATTGTCAGCAAGATTGTCACCCATTCTGGAGTGAATATGACTATATGCGCGCTCATCTCCGACACAAGAGAGGTTGAAACCACAAATAACATTCTCTTGAAGTTCGTCAAGGTGCTTACTTAAATATGTTATTGATCCAATAGTCTCTGGAACAAAGACAAATCGATACGTATACTTGGAATTTGGGTATTTTTCTTTTACATATTGTATCAGTGCAGTAGAGATTACAAGGCCTGATAATTCATTATTAGCCAATGATGGATGACACACATTAGTTGAAAAAAAGATTTCATTACTGCTTTTTCCATTAATTTTCAAATCAGCAAGCTCTAAAGATCCTGGACCTTTTTTAGCATCTATAACTACGTGGTATTTACCTTTTGGTAGGCTTCTCTTATCTTTCTCAGACATACAGAAACCCCATCTATCACTGTAATAAGACGTAACATAAGGTATTAAATCCGGCTGATCTGGCTGAGTGTAAATATGTGGTAATAGTTCATCAAGAGATATATTAGTATCACAAGGTGTTGAGTAGCCAAGCACATGAAGATTGTTTACTGAAAATTCTGCAAATCTTTTGCCTGACTCATGTTCAATATATGCGTCATAAATATTCCATTCATCGGGTATCTCCCAATCAAAAACTTTAGTATGGGATTTAAATGAGTGTATACAAAGATCTGGGTTAATATTCTTAAGATATTCTAAGGTCCTCCGTGTTCCATGGCCAGTCAAAGATCTTGGATAGTTCCACATATCCTTCATCCATGCTATCATTTGCTTTCCATCCATTATTCTAAATAAGGAATATTAAATATATTTATATCTTTTGCTAACAAGCTAGATGCAACACTATACAATTTTTTGTTATCGTACGCATAAATATCTCCATTTAAATCTTGATACACCTCTCCATTTTGTCTAAGCACTTTTGCCGCAGGTGACCATGAGCTTCTTGAACATTCAGTTAAATTTCTGACATACATAAGTGCTTCATACTTCTTATATCCAGACCCAAAATCAACACGACCTTTAAAACTTTTCATAAATCTATATGGAACTTTAAACTTTTGTTCCATAGCATGCAAGCTTGTAGCTGAAACTAAGCCTTCTCCATCCTTTAGCCCAAGCCCTAAACATATAACTCTCGTATCGTAGTCCTCTATCAACTTTTTAGCCACAGAGCCCTCACCCCAACTATCGTTAGTTTGATCTTTAAATAATTCAGAGGTCAGCGGACCAATCGAAAGATAAGAGTATAAAGGATGTTTACTCCTCATAACTCCATGGATGCGACGAAATTTCTCATTTATAATTCCAATCTGGGTGTATGAATCACTATGGCTATATTTAGAAGAATTTATAAAATCCCAAGTAAATCCGCCCATTATTAATGTGGCATTTTTAGGTAATTCATATACTAATCTTTGTAAAAAATTTTCTATATTTCTAATTCCAAATTTAAGACAAAAAGAATGAGAGATTAACATTTGGGTAATAGTCTTCTTACCAAATCCAGCATTCTTTATAATCGAAATAAGCTCATCTTGAAACTCTTTATCAGACTCCTCTGCAGGTTGAGTTACTTTATTGTCGAGTACAGATTTGACGCCATCATAACTATTAAGCAGAAGTAACTCATCTGTTGTAATCTGCCTTTTTAAACGCTCCTCTACTAAAAGCATAATCCTCAATGTTGCTAGAGAATCCCAACTTTCAATATTTTTAGCTAGTATCTTACTGCTTTCTATGGAAGAATCCAAGTCTATTACAAGCGATAAAATCTTTAAAGTCTGATCTTTGTAATTATGTAATTTTGTATTTTCCTTGTTCTGCTTTAAACACAATTCAGCAACATTATCCCTATTAACTTTACCACGATCAGTTTTTGGAATTTCATCTAAAATAAACCAAAATTCTGGAATTTTATCTTTTACTATTTTTTTTACTATCCATTCTTTTATATCATTTAATTCAAATGTTTTAATATTATTAGGACAAATTGCAACACCTACAACTTCACCTGAAACCTCGTCTTCAATACCAAAAGAACAAGCTTCAGATATACTGTTATTACTCTCTAAAAGCATATCTATGTCTTCTGGATGTATCTTTATACCTGCTTTATTAATTTGATATTTTTTACGTCCAGTCAACCTAATGACGCCGTGTTCATCAATAGTTCCATAATCTCCTGTCTTAAACCACCCGTCTTTTAATACTCTTGATGATTCTGATGGCAAATTATAATATTCACGCATTAGACCAGGGGTTTGAATAAATAGCTCACCATAACCATTAAAGCTCAATATATCATTCTCATTTTTTACTGCAATACTGCCACCCCATGGTCTTCCTATTAATCCATTTTCTGGCTGGAATTCCTCTGCAGATGCGCCACACACCCAATTAGCTGTTTCCGTAATACCATACATGTTTACAACATTTTTAGTCCCTGTCCAATTTATAATCTCATTCCACAATTGAGAAGACAATGGAGCTGACCCGATATGCACTCTTTTTAATGACTTTTGAACTGGTTTTTTACCACGAAGCACTGCTTTCCAAAAACTTGGAACAGAGCTCATAAACTGCACATTATATTCATCTATTAACTCTCCTAAGGAACCTGTAGAGCTTAATATAGATCCTGGGGCAATTATTAAATCACCGCCTCCCATTAATACTGTAAGACAGTTTCCAATTAATCCATGTCCAAAATGTGTTGGCAAAGGGCAAAGGCCAACTTCACGATCCTTGAACGGTATATGCTCCCAATTAAGTGATAGACGAGATAATATACTTCTATATGTGTGTGTTACTCCTTTTGGCGTTCCTGTAGTTCCAGAAGTAAATAAAATTAACGCATCCAAATCTAAGGTAGGAAAATCAGTATATTTCTGAAAATCAATATTTTCAGAAATACTTTCAGTCTCTAGACAAACAGCGCCAACCTCAAGGCTAGATAAATCATGTTTTGCATTATCTTTGCCAAGTAGAATTATTGATGCATTAACAAAATTGGTTAATCTTATTAGCTCACTTGTAGTTGAATCCTCATTTATACAACAAGCACATCCACCTAATTGCCATACTGCAAACAAATCTGCAAAAAATTCTAATGTCCCTCCATGTGCAATTATAATTCTATCGTTATGCTTTAACCCCAATCGAATTAAAGCCTTCATACGTGATTCAACCTCTGAAGACAAAGTTATATTTGACCACTCTACATGCTGATATACAGATTTGATTGAACCTAGTTTATTAAAATCTATACGCATAAACACAAAAAAAATACAAGCTTACTTTAAGTTTGATACTAAAATTTTATTTGATTCAGCTAGAGACACTCCAAATTCATCGCCTTTTAAAACTCCATTATTTTCTTTGAGCTCTCTAATAGCATTATCTACAGCTCCATGCGCAGCAAACAAACATGGAGTTGAATATATTACGAGATTAACACCTAAAGCACTCAACTCATCTAATGATATCGGACCCATTTTTCCACCAAAAATTAAATTTACCCCCATACTGACATCAGAAGGGATGCTCTCTCTAACTAATTTAATTTTTTCTTTGCTATCAAGCCCTTCAACCATAACTGCATCTGCACCAGCAAGGGCATAGTCTTGTACACGAGAAATACCTTCTTGTATGTCTTCTGCATCAGTTCTAGCGATTACATATAAATCTTTTCTGACATTTAATACGCTAGTTAGTCTTTTAATATGCTCATCTCTATTTATAATTTCTTTTCCAGGAAGATGCCCACATTTTTTTGGACGACGCTGGTCTTCTAAAACTATTGCAGATGCACCAACATTCTCAAGTCTAGATGTTACTGTTCTTGCAATCTTGTCATCACCATAACCTTCGTCAATATCAACAACAATATGAATATCTGGCGATATAGCTCTCATATTTTCAACATATGAAATCATATCTTGCCAAGCAATAAAACCTTCATCTGGCAGTCCATATCTTGATGCTGAGAATCCGTAACCACTGCAAAAGACAGCGTTAAAATATTTAGACGATAATGAGGCAGAAAGTGCATCATATACACCTATAAGAGGAACTATATTTTTATCTAAAATCTCGGCCCTGAAAGCGGCCCCATATTTAATGTTTTTCATAAGATATTTTTAATTTAAAAAATTGAATAATTATAAACGACACCCTTGCTTAATTAATATTTTATTAACTGAACATACAATACTAGTCTTAAAAGTGTTCTCTTTTAACCGGAGTTCCAGCTTTAATTTCTTTGATTGAAATCTTTCCAACTACATCTTTAATAAACTTTGGTTGTAAACCATATCCTGGCCTAATACTCTTAACATGACCGTCTGTAATAATTTCACCTACTTTAATATCTTTTACAAAGTATAAAGAACGACGGAATTTTACATTAACTTGTTCACTAGATTTTCTGTCATAATTAACCTTTCCAAGAGCTCCCCAAGCTCTTTTTACTCCAATGCATAGTTCTTTTAACTCTTTTTCTTCCAATGAGAACGAGTCATCAGGGCCACCACCATTACGATCTAAAGTTACATGCTTTTCAATAATTGAAGCACCTAATGCAACACTGCTTACTGCTGTTGTGTTGTCAATTGTATGATCTGATAAGCCAGTAATTAAACCAAATTTTTTTTGCATGTCAACTAATGTTCTCAAATTATAATCCTCTGCTGGAGCAGGATAACCACTTACACAATGCAATATGGACAACTCTTTACATCCACCTTCCTGTGCAGCTTCAATTGCCTCATTAATCTCATCGATATCCGCCATACCTGTTGAGATGATCATAGGCTTTCCAGTTTGGGCCACATATTTTATCAACGGAATATCTACAATCTCAAAAGAAGCGATCTTATACGCTGGTGTATTTAAATCCTCTAACAAATCAACTGCAGTATCATCAAATGGAGAGCTAAATATTGTAATATCAACTTTTTTTGCATAATCAAATAAGGGTTTATGCCATTTCCATGGCATAAACGCTCCACTATAAAGCTCATACAAACTTTTACCATCCCACAATCCGCCTTCAATCATAAATTCTGGTGTATTCATATCCATGGTGATTGTGTCCGGAAGATAGGTTTGTAATTTGACCGCGTCAGCTCCAGATGCTTTAGCCATATCAACAATTTTATAAGCATTGTTAACGTCACCATTATGATTCGCTGACATTTCTGCAATAACATAAGGAGGATAATTAACACCTATCCTCCTACCATTAATCTCAATGAAGTCATTCATTTGATGTTCTCCAGTATCTTTTCTTTTTCCATATACAATATATTTTGATGGATTATTTGCCTTGTATTGACGAGCTTAAATCCGCGTTTCTTAAAAAAATTAATCGCTCGCTCGTTGTCTGAGAACACTTCTGATATTATTTTTTTTACACTTAATTCAATAAATGCATACTGACTTGCAACTGCTTCCAATAGAGTACCAGCAGCTCTTAACTGCATAAAAGGGTTAGTGTAAATGCCAAACTCTACAGAATTATGCAACTTTATTTTAGTGAAGTTAATCGAGCCAATTATATTGTTTTGCTGTTTAACTATGAAATAACGTCTATCCACCTCATTTTCTAGATTTTCAATAAATTCAACGTGTTCTTTTATTGAGATACTCTTTTGATTGTACATCCATTTTTTAATCTTAGAATGGTTACGCATATTAAGCGTAAAAATTTTATCATCCATATTTAAATTAATGTAATTACACAGCTCAAACTCACCAAAGTTATCGAGTGTAATTTTATAATCAGACATTCTGTTAAAAACTTTATAAGCCCCTTTACCATCACAGATCTGTGAAGCTTTAACACCAGCATCTTCAATCCACTCAGCCGAATTCTCTAATAAATGACGAATTTCCTTAAACTCAGTTACTAACTTTACTGCATTATGTTGGGCTAACATTTTGGCTGATAAAATTTGATTTTTCGCAATAGCAATTTGAATGGTTGGCAGGCCCAAACAACAACGCTCCCAAGTGGTGGATCCAGATGCACCTATTGCTATATCTGAATTTGCCATAATTTCAGCCATATTATTAACATCAACTTTAATTTCTGTCATATAAGGCAAAGTATCTGCCGCAATAAGAACATCTTCTAGATGTGGTGCAGATCTTCCCATAACTATAACAATATTTATATTACTCGGTAAAGCACAAGTCATTAATTCTTTTAGAACTTTCCCAGTAATATCATCAACATCAACACCACCCATATTAATAAGTAACTGTTGAAACTTTGAGTTACTGCGACGCTCTAAACTATACGCTCTCCACTCAACAAACTCAGGCCTGAGCAGTGCATATTGAGAACCTAGCAATGATAAACAATTGGTAGGCACTAATGCTGCATAATCACTCTGCTGAATACCAAATGCCTGATTAAGTAGAATATCACACCTATGTTTTCGATCTGATAAATCATCAATGACTATTAATTTTTCATAGCAGTTTTGGAGCCTATAATGCCAATCTTCATCTAGGGCATAATTATCTACAATTAACCAATCAGTTTCTTTTGTTTTGAGTATATCAATACATTCATCTGCATCCTGTTGCTGGGTCACCCCCAACCAACGAGAATGCGATAATTTGTTATCTAATTCACTTTCTTCTAATAATTCTAACTCGTAAACATTGAATCCTCTTGAACGAATCTTGTCAATCAAATTACCTTCATGTTGACGACAAATAAAATCGATACTAGCACCGTTATCTTTTAAAACCTGAGCCAGAGTCAAACAACGGATTACATGCCCCGTACCTATTTCAAGTGAGGCATCCACACGAAATACAGCTTTCAATCTAGCACTCCATTACTTTTCAGCACCTGATACATTAATTCTGCGTGCTTCCAATCTTCTAGTGTATCTATATCTTGTACTAGATATCGTGGCAAAATGTAAGGACTAGCATCTTTTGAGAATAGCAGTTTTTGTTGTTTAAATGCTTCTGCCTTTCCCCAATAAAATTGACCCGCATCATGATATGCGTCTTCTAGATCTTGAGACCGTGTTTCAAGATATTCAGGATAGAACATATCAATCCGGCCTTCAGATGTTATTTTAATTGATCGCTGAATAGGAGATACAAAGCTTGTAATCGTAAAACAATAGTCTGATTGTGTGTGCTTCATTTGATTATAAGCTTTTTTAATTGTATCTGCCTTTATAAAAGGAGTAGTCGCATAAAGACAGCACACATCAACTGGAGATTGACCTTGTTTATCGAACCATTCTATTGCATGTTTAACAACGGGTACCGTGCCCATATAATCATTAGCTAATTTTTCAGGGCGCACAAAAGGAGTTTCAGCCCCAAAAGAACGGGAAACTTGGGCAATTTCTTGATTATCTGTTGACACGATAATTTTATCAAAACATTTAGAAGCTAAAGCTGCCTTAATAGAATAGCCAATCATAGATTGTCCGCAAAAATTCTTGATATTTTTACGCGGAATACGTTTACTCCCACCACGTGCTGGAATTACACACAATCTCATGCCAGAACTCTTTTCAATATGACTCCTTAAGATTGGCATTCAATACGTAGGGCTGAGGTTAAAATATTAACTACCACACCGTATCTTACGCCACGATAATCAGCTACTATTTTCTCAAACAAAGGAACTAGTGAGCCTTGGGATAAAAAATTAGATTTTAAATCACTAATTTTTGAATTAACAGACTGATTGATATCTTTCTTTCCATAAGGAATCATGTTTTATATCTTTTCAATCTCAGTATTATTTCTTGTAATCCATTTTTGCAGCATCTCTACGCTCATCCATTCATCATTATTATTACTAGTGTAACTAAACCCTTCTGCTACTTTTTTACCATTTTTAATATGACTTTTGCTCGTTGACCAATTATTAATAACAGGTAAAATTTTGTAATAATCTTTGTATTCATAGGTATAAAAAGCATCTTCTTCACTAATCAATTGTTCATGTAATTTCTCACCTGGACGAATCCCAACTATTTTATGCTTGGCATTGGGAGCAATAGCTCGAGCCAACTCTGTAACTTTCATAGATGGCATTTTTTTAACATAAGTCTCCCCACCTTCCATATCAGAAAACGCCATCCAAACTAGTTTTACACTATCTTCAAGAGTAATCATGAAACGGGTCATTCTATTATCTGTAATTGGCATAACTCCAGTTTCTTTCTTAGTGAGAAAAAATGGAATAACAGAACCACGAGATCCCATCACATTGCCATACCGTACATTACAAAACTGTGTTTTATGTTCTCCTGAATAAGAGTTACTAGCGGAAAATAACTTATCTGAAGCCAATTTTGTAGCTCCATAAAGGTTGATTGGACTACTGGCTTTATCTGTTGATAATGCCACAACACGCTTTACATTACGATCTATACAGGCATCTATCAAATTCATAGCTCCCATGATGTTAGTTTTTATATATTCAAATGGATTGTATTCTGCTGTTGGTACTATTTTCACTGCCGCCGCATGAACAACATAATCAATCCCATCTAATGCACGATAAAGACGATTTTTATCACGCACATCTCCAATTAAAAACCTCACTCTTTTATCATTACTGAAAAGCTTTGCCATCTCCCATTGTTTCATTTCATCTCTTGAGAAGATAACTATTTTTTTTGGATTGTACTTATCCAAAGTCATTGAAATAAATTTATGACCAAATGAACCAGTCCCTCCAGTTACTAATATTGTTGAATTATTAAACATATTTTGTTAATCCTTTAATTAAGAGCCGCTTAACTAGTTAAGACATATATAAATTATTTATCAAACTCATCATAACTATACCCAAATAAATTGTGTAATATAATTTGCCAGTTTGGTCTAGTTGGATTGTCAATTGCTATAATTTTATCTAAAAAGCTCCTATACTTATAGGTGTCTATACTTATATCATAAAGAAAATTAGTAGAATAATTATCCATATTAATCATTTTTCCTCCTATATCTTCATTCCATTTTTTTTGACTAGATTTTAGATGTTCAGCAGATTGATTGTTATATATGAAAAAAACAGGCTTGTTGTAGATTACGCAAAATATAGTTGCTGTAGAGCCCCTCGAAATAACAAGTTCGCTTTTACGTACCAACTCTTGCGCTTTTCCATAATAGATTGGTCTTCCACCAAATTCATCGCTATCATCATTAAAATTACTTTTTGGATGTGCGGCAATTACAAACTTTAAATTGTGAATTCCTTCTAACTTCTCCATAAAATTTTTTAATGATGGATACCACTCATCGGATGTAAAAGGGTATGCCTTAAGCATTGCCTTAGTCTGAATACTATCATCATTGAATTTAGGTCCTGCACCATCGAGCAATACTGCATATTTATAATCAATATCTACATTATTATCATTTAATAAATTATTGCTATATTCCCAAGCACTCACATAAAACTTTTTTTTCTTATTCTTAACTTGTATTCTGTTACCTACACTCATAGTGTAACTTGCACTTTGTACTAACTGTTTATAAAAGAGACGCATAACAAAGCTTAATACCTTTTTAGGATTCAACAGCGAGCTATACTTATATTCAGACCATTTTTTTGCTGTGGCATATAATGTGCCTGAATCATTGACAATGATTAAGGTCTTTACCTTTCTAACCCTCATCATTATATTTATTAATGCAACTCTCCATGAATCATTAGGTAGAAAATTTATAACGATAGTATTATGATCTGTATTTTTTAATAATTGGAATATTTTGGTTGCTTTGTTCATTCTAACAACCTCCATAGATTGACAACTCTGTGACTGATCAAGTGAATTGTAAAAATCTTTATTCAGGTACTCTCCAAATTCGCAAATAATAACATTACAATATTGTTTCAAATATTCCACCTCATATCTTGAGTAATGGTTTTCTAAAAACTTATCTTCAAAAAATATTATTATTGTATTTTTGTTATTTTTAATCACAAACCCACTCTAACATCAAGTCAATGTCATTTGTTTTTGTAAATACCTATTGATGTGATTTTAAAAGTCTTTTTATGCTGCTACTTAGATATTCTAGTTAAATCATATGTTTGAACATTTGACTCTCACGCTATGCTCTATATATCCATATTTCTACGTAAGATAACGTACTTACAATTTGGCTTAGTATTCCTTTTTTAGTTTCCTATCATACAATCAACAAATACAATGGTTCTAATTTACCATCTTAGTTGCTAAGTAAATATGTCACTTTTTGACAGGTTTGTTAGATTAATTTTTGGAAGATTGGCACTTTCCAATGGCCCAGGTAATAGGCCGCCGTCCATTTCAGCTACCATCATTACATTGCTTGATATGATATAGTTGTGCCATACATATGGTCGCATATCATAATCTACTTTATTAAAAAATACCTTATACTGATTTAAATTAATGGGGTTAAATTTATACTTTATGCCAGCAGGAGTCTTAAATTTATTTAAATTTTCTTGATATCTTTGACTCTTCCAATCAGTAAAATTATAGGTAAATTCGACACTATTATTATTTAATAATCCATTTTCAGTAGATACGTTATTTTCCATTTTAGTTGATTTGGAGCCTTCCAATAAATATCTTTGGGCGTTATCTGACCCTTGATTTAAGTCCAAAACTTCGTTAGATAGGGAACCATTGCCATTTCCATTCTTAACTATGACTTTATCAACAGAGTCAATATCAATAATTTGGTTTGAGTTATACTCAAACAACTCATCTAATGGCTCGATAAAATTATCGTAATCTGATTTTGATAACTTATTTATCCCAATCTCTTGAATTGTTTTCTTGACAAAGGAGTCAAGAATATCTCTCATATCTGTATATATCAACACATATATATAATATAAATTAACCTTTATTGATTTATACTCCGGATCATCTTTAACAATTTTCTCATACGCACTCTTTAATTCATCATGAGTGTTGTGAAGCTCACCTTCGTATTTGTCTCTAATTTCGTTAAAAACCAACCTTAAACTATCGGGAATGTTCTTTGCATCAATTAACTTTTGAATAAAATAAAAAGGCTGGATTCCGTAACTTTCAATATACTTTAAAACGTCATAATAAACTTTTTTTGCAAAAAGTAGTTCTATCCAAAACCCTAACATTCTTATGTCTAGAAAGTCATTTAAATTATAAGTTGAGCTTGCAACTGGAACTTCATCAGTCTCGCATGCCAATATATCGCCGTATTCAGTGTTTGTCTTTATCAATTGAAAATTGTCTTCATAAAAGCGATGCCTTGTAACAATGTCACACTCCTCCCTTGACTCATCAGTTGCCAATCCAGTTCCATTAAAGTATTTAACATGGTATACAGCTATTGTATCCACATCCAATTTGTAAAGATCTTCTAAACCGCTAATAAATGATTCTTTTGTTTCATATGGCAAACCAAAAATCATTTCACTTGCTACATAGATGCTATTTTCTCTACAGAGCTTTATTATTTTCCTTGTGTTAGCATCTTCTAGATTGTATCTATCTATAGCTTCAAGTGTTTTTTCATTTCTACTCTGATAGCTAATAAAAAAAGGAGTTAAATCCCCCATAATTTTTGATACTTCCAATACTGTATCAGTAGGCTTCTTTGAATAGTACATGAGGATTTTATTTGGAATACCTATCGTATCATATAACTCTTTTATTTTTTTAGCAATCTGGACATCGCGCTTATACATTCCAAAATTATCATCTGTAAAAAGCAACGCAGAAGATTTTGTTCTTTCATAAATATAATCAATCTCGCTTAATACATGTTTTTCTGAGAATTTTGCAATTTTCAATTTGGATGCAAAGCAAAATGTGCATTTAAATGGACAGCCGCGCATTCCCTGAACCATAGGAGAGTATCCATCTTCCAAAAATTCATCCAACAAACCTGTCAAATAAGGTGATGGAATTTCAGTTTCCATATCCACATTTGGCGGCACCAATAATTGGTCAGTCTCTGTATTTATCAACTTTTTGTTTGACATAAACGCAACACCCTTGATTGGATTATTCTTCATTGAAGCAATATTTCCTTTAGTTTCAATATACTTATTAAGGATTTGTAAAAATCCCTCCTCGCCATATGCCGGAACACAAAAATCAACTAAAGGGTTTGCGTTTAGAAATTTTTCAACATTTTTTTCAGATGTACCTACCATAGGACCACCAGAAATAGCTAATATCTCGGGATGGCTACTCTTAATCCATTTCAATACACCTTGTGAAAGGTCGTTGTTCCAAATGTACTGGGCAAATGCGACGATTGAAGGGGCATTGTTATTAAAATCTTCAATAAACTTATCTGCATTTCTATAAAGCTTAAAATTAAATTTCTCATCACAATGTTTTTTTGCATATGAAACGAGATACGCTATATTCAAGGGTACAACATTATATGAAGGACCTTTGTCATTGTCATACAAGAAATCAGCAAGCATTACATTTATTGTTTTCTTAGTTTTCATATATATTGATTTTTAATGAAATTTCGGTTACATTATATAGCACAAATCGATTCTTTCATGCCTAGTAACTGTTTTTTTAATAATCATACTTGAGCTACCTAAATCCAAAATTCAATAGTATTATTCTAAAATTTTATATCTTTGCAAATAATTACTTTGCAATTCTTCAAGAAGATCAAGAGAGATTTTTGACGCACCAGAAGAAATAGCAAATTCAATACCTTTATTGAATTCATCCTCCAAAGTCAAATTTTCACCAACAGGAGGAGGCACCCACCCCTGTTTTCTATAATATTTATTTTCTGGAGCGTCAGTAAGAGATTTTCTTGGCACTTTTTGCTTATTCATAGCTCTAACGGTTCTTTTGTCAACCAAAGTTCCTAAGGACTTTGCTATTGTATCAACGTAATAGCGAGGATTAAAAACAAACTTTTCAAATGGAACCTCTATTATGGTTGACTGCGATTCTTTATTCATAGAATCAATAACGCGATCTCCGTTTGATTGCCACTCACTTAATAATAAAATAGCCTTTCCTATTTTATTATTACCCAAATACTCATCTTCTTTTCCTTTCACAATGTAAGGAATACTATCTGTAGAGTTTGAACTATCTTTTGTATATGTAATAGAAATAGACCTAAGATGATTATCACTCCACCTTTCAGTCCAATTCATCAAATGCCTTAACATATAATCATTTGCAGGAGATCTTACAAGACGAATAAAAGTAAGTTTTTCACCAAATGCCTGAAAAAGTGGATATGAAGATGCGCTTATTGTATGGGTCATAATATTAAGCACGGGTTTTTCGCTCAAAATCCTGTTGGCTATAATATCTCCATCATTTGAATTGAACAACCTTTTTAAATATTGAAATAATTTTCCGCTTTTAAAGAGTCCAGTAACATCACTAGGTCTAGCATTTAGTTCTCTCCCAAGTTGTAACTGATATATATCATAATCACTTGCTAATTGAAAATATGCTGAAGCTGCATCAACAGAAATCTTGTCAAGATAATGCATCTGACAAATCGACTCCCACAATGGCCTGTGCAACCACATTTCTACATTGGGCATTGCCGCCAAAATTGGAGATAACATTCCTTTTCCACCCCCTATAAACCCATCAACAATAACAATTTTTTGATTTAGTTTTTTATGTCTTTCAATATCCAATTTATAATCCTTAAAAAAGCATGTATTTTTTGTGTAAAAAAATAATATTTTACGGTTTGATTATGTAATAAGGAGTATTTTCAAATAATGGTTTTTCTATAACCACATTAGTATTTTTAAAATACTCGTTAACGGCTTTTGTCTCACCTGGAAATGTCATATAATCATCTAAAATAATAATGCCATTTTTTGAAACTAATGGATATAGGTGTTCAAGAATTTTAACCGTTGGTTCATAAATATCAACATCAATATTTAATATTGATATTTTTGTATCTTTATATTTATCAACAAACTCTGAAACTGTTTTAGTTATGTCGCCCTGAATAAGACTGACATTATTGCCGCAGTTCTTATATGACAAGACATCAGTCAATTGTTGGTGTGAAATACTCATATTTCCAGCCTCTGTAATAAATTTTTCTCTGAGGTTTTTATCTTCTTCATATTCAGTTTCTGGAAAATTATTAAACGTGTCAAACCCAATAAGCTTCTTATTTTCAACGTTATGAATTTTTCTATAAATAGCAAATCTTAAAAAAGACGATCCTTTAAAAATTCCACACTCAACTATATCGCCCTCAATATGAATTGTCCTTTCAAATAAATTGTGTTGAGCAATACTTTTAGCTATTCTCGAACTTTCACATGAAAGATAGAAATCATTTTCATAATCAAATGCTTTTTTATAATTTGGGAGTTTTATCATTTTCCGTCTATTTAATTAAAGAGTCTTAACTTTAAGACTCAAAATTAATATAAATAACTTACAAAATCCATCCATCATCAATAATAATATTTTGACCATTGATATATTGCGACATATTTGACAGTAGATATACCATAGTTCCATTCAAATCTTGTGCTTCAATCATGCCTTTACTTGAACATGTAGAATTATACTTTTCAAGAAAAACCTCTGGTTGATTGTCTAAAATACCTCCAGGACTAATACAATTAACCCTGATATTTTGATTTTTGCAATATTTAGCAAGATATTTTGTGACAGATATAATCCCAGATTTTATTGCACTATACTCTATAGGCGAGACCATTGATGTTCCCTCATAATGTTCAAATTTAGGGGTAGATACACCTTGAATTGATGAAATGTGTACTAAGTTACCATAGCCTTGTTTTCTGAAAAATGAAATCAATCGTTGAGAAAATAGAATTGCGCCGCCTAATTGATCAAATAAATCATTTTTAAGCTCTCCTGCCTCTAAGTCTTCAAACTTTGTACCCCACTGCTCTGAACGTGGGTAAGAGCAGTGAATAGCTGAGTCTATTTTGCCGAAATAATTGTTACCAGTCTCTAAAAAATTATCGATAGAATCTGTATCTGATGTATTTACTTTAATAAACAGAGCATTATCTACACCAAGCTCATCTTGTAATTTTTGGCCTCTATCAACAGATATATCTCCAATAATAACTTTGCCGCCGTTTTTAATAATAGCCTTTGAAAAAGCTGTGCCAATTAATCCTGCCCCTCCCGAAATTGCTACTATATTATTTTTAAGCATCTGTATTCTCTTTTATTTCCATCATTAACATTTCTGCTATTTTAAAATCTAACTCGTCATCAATGTCGACTGCACGTTCTTTTGGCACTAGAGATGCTTTCACTTGACCATCAAAGACTTTGTTATTGTTCTTTATAAAATCCGGGCGAGTGACGTATGCCACCGTTGTCATATCATATACTATCGGTACATCCTGCCTTCTTGAATATTCACACTTATTTGCCACTAATAATTTAACGTAACCATCTTGTTCACTAACCATATTAAAATGTGGACTTCTTGAAGCATTTGTAATTGTTACTACAATATCTGTTTGTTCATCTAATCGATTTAGACACCTAATCACATCATTTTCATTGCGCAGTGGAGACGTAGCTGGCAGAGACACAAAACAATCAAAGTATTCCTCTCGATTTTCTAGCCATTCAATAGCATGCCTCCATGCTAGCCACTCTGGCGAATCATCCCGTGCAAGTTCAACTGGACGATTGATTATCTCAGCACCATATTTAATTCCAATCTTAGCAATATCTTGATTATCTGTTGAAACAAATACACGAGATATTTCATCAATATTCTGCGCCATAATTATAGAGTAAGCCAACAATGGCTTGCCGGCCAAATTACGAATATTCTTGCCCGGGACACCTTTAGAGTTACCTCTTGCAAATATAAATGCAAATGTTTTCATAAAAGTATTTTATATCCATTTTTAGATGAATCACGTGCTGCATCAATAAGTCTTAAAACATTAATACCATCTTCTACTGTTACTATTGGGGCGTTATCATTTTCTATACAATCAATAAATACCTTCATCTGTGTACGATAGATGTAATCAGATTTATGACTATAGTCATAACTAGATGACCCTGCATTAACTGTTTTCCATGTTACGTTTTGTTTAACTTTATTCCAAGTTAACTCACCTTCTGATGTTAAAACGGTGCATTTTCTTTTTGCATAACGACGATTAAAATCTACCTCTGCTACAATGGAATATCCTTGCTCGCTTGTCATTAATAGATCAACCTGATCTTCTACATTAACATTTAATGTTCCACTATTTCTTATTTGTGCTTGTACATCAATTGGCTTTCCAAAAAACCAGTGCAAATAATCTAGTTCATGACTAAGCTCTAGTAGTACACCACCACCTAATTCAGATAATGCTGAGACTGTCTTTCGATAATCCTGACCTGGTCTCCAATCAGGAAGGTAGGAGCCACATTCAATTCTTGCATGCAAAATTTCTCCTGTTATCTTATTACTTATCCAATTCTTAAATTCTATTGCTCCAGAATCATAACGAAGAACATAACCTACCATCGCTATTACACTATTTTTGTTTACAGCTTCCAGCAACTCATCAACTCTATCTGATGAATTAGACAGTGGTTTTTCTATCAATAAATGCACGCCATTCTTTGCCAGTTCTAATGACTGCTCTAAATGCAATATCGTAGGCGATGAAACAATGGCAGCTTGAATGCCATATTTAATTGCTTCACCAATAGAGTATACTGTTTTTGAAGCCATTTTCTCTTCTTCACACTCACTGCCATATCCTGAACGTACAATAATAATTTCAATATCTGGTTTTATTTCTGATATTAGCCTAAGATGTCTTCTGCCAATACTTCCTAATCCTATAATTGCTAAACGATTTATAACCATATGATTCCGTACTATATAAATTCTCTGTTAGCCTTCTTATACTCTTCTATTTGTCCTACATCTAACCAGTATTCATAAATAGGAAATACACTAATTTTCTCGCCTTGCGCAATTTGATTTTCAAGTAAATTTGGCATATCTATGGGAGTATTACTATTTACTTTACTTACTAATTCTGGTTCCAACACATAAATACCTGCATTTACAAAAAATTTCTGTATTGGTTTTTCTACAATACTTGTAACTTGAAGATCTTCAGCTTTGACAACACCAAATGGAATCTGCACATCATATTCACGAATACACATTGTTACTATGCCTTTTTGTTGTTGATGAAAGGTCAGCAAATGTTCAAAATTAATCTCTGTCAAAACGTCTCCATTCATCATCAAGATAGGTAATTTTGGAAGATTTTCTGGTAATAGACCTATGGAGCCAGCAGTACCCAAAGGTATTTCTTCGTCAACATACTCAATTTTGACACCCCAAGCAGATCCGTCCCCAAAATACTCCTTAATTTTTTCAGCTTTATAATGCGTTGATATATAAAAATTATAAAATCCAGCTTTAGCAAGCCTAACTATAATAGTTTCTAAAATTGGACGGTTTCCTACATCAAGGAGAGGCTTGGGTGTTTCTTTAGTCAATGGAAGTAATCGAGTCCCAAAGCCCCCTGCCATAAGGAATACCGGGTTATCATATCTTTTGGCATAGGTCAAGTGTTGTATAGTTTTAAGTCCAATAAGAATTTTATTCTCATCAACTATAGGAATATGCAAAAGATTTCTGCTCTTCATTTTTGACATAATCAAATCAGGTGTATCTGAGTTTAACGCGGTTTCAGGACTGTCATTCATCACCTTTTCAACTAAACAATCCATTCCGAGATGCTTTATTAGAGCGCCTCTAATATCACCATCTGTTATTGTTCCTAATAATTTACCTTTTTTATCAGTAACAAGAGCAATCTGTAAACCACCAGCATGAAGAACTTTAATTGCTGTTTCAAGAGAATCTGATGTCTTTAGTATAACTTCTGACCAATCTTTCATCTATTTACTCCTATAGTTGATCTCTAAATTTCTTTATTACTGAAATGGGTTCATTTATCAGCTTATCTAGAATAATATCTGCAGCAGCGCCTATTCCATATATATTATTCATATTCTTGACATTATTTCTAAAGCTACTAGAAAGAGCAAGTTTGATAGAATCTTGAAGTGAATTAAGATTGCAATCTATTACATTTTTACCTCTTAGCCTACCTTTTTGTCTATCACCAATATTGATAACAGGTTTCTTAAAACTTGCCGCTTCAATAATTCCACTTGAAGAGTTGCCAATAAGTAAATTAACGTATTTCATAGCACTTAAATATTTAACTTGTCCAAGGCTTTTCACAACCTTATACTTTGAAGGCTGTATTTTACAAAATTCCTCTATCTTTTGATTGATAATTCTGCCACCAGAGTCAGCATTGGCATAAGTAAAAAGTATATTAAAACTAAAAGTTTCCAAAACACTCAAAATAGCCTCTAAATCAATTTCTATGTCACTCTCTTCTAAAGTTACTGGATGATATGTAAATAAGGCGCTCTTAGAAGTTAATTTCCAGTTTAATTCTTTTTCAAGTTTACTTTTTGTCAAGAGTTTTAGGTTTATTATATTGTCAATGCCTGGCGCTCCAGTATTAAAAACTCTTGCTGGATCTTCTCCCATTTGAATCACCCGTTTTCGATAAGTTTCGGTGGCACAAAAATGTAAATAACTCATCTTTGTGATGGAATGCCTGATCTGCTCATCAACTGCACCTTCAGTAATCTCTCCACCATGGATATGCGCAATGGGTATATTCATTAACATTGCAGCGGTCGCTGCTGCGTGGGTTTCATACCTATCACCCAACAATAAAACTATGTCTGGCTGCAATCTGTCAAAACTATCGGAAAGAAGTGAAGTTGCTATACCCGTTGATTTGACTATAGAAGACCTTGCTTCTGTTAAAAAAAGGTTTTCAATCTTGTCATCAATATTAAAACCATCGTTTTCAATTTGCTTATAGGTTAAACCATATTCAGTTGAATGATGAGATGAAGTACTAATTAATTGAAGTTTGAGCTTATTTGATTCTTGGATTTTAATAAGAATTGGGTAAAAAAGACCATATTCAGCACGTGAACCTGTTACTACGCAAATTTTTCTCTTATTCATAACAAATCATCTATTTGATAGTCTCGTTTTGCAACCTTACCAATAACGGAATCCCATTCCATGGGACTTAAACCTGTTCCAGGTCGTTTAGTTGTTAGATTGTTTTCAGTAAAAAGTTCTCCTTTTTTTATAGATTTGCTAGCGACTATAGATTTTCTAGCCATAATAATATTTGGCTTCTCACTCTTACTTGGTTTTTTGATACTACTGCCAAGAGCTTTTTCGATATTACGAATTGAACTCACCATGGCTTTTAATTCTTCAGGATTTATTGAGGATTTGTGGTCTGGTCCATCCATAGTTTTGTCTATAGTAAAGTGTTTTTCAATAATAGTTGCACCCATAGCAACAGCTGCGATATCAACCTCAATACCTAAAGTATGGTCACTATAACCCACAGCAACATCAAATTTATTTTGTATTGTTTGCATCGCTCTTAAATTTACATCCTCCATAGGGGTTGGATACATTGTATTTGCATGTAAAACTGTAATATTCTCTTTCAATGTTCCAGCATTTATTAGTATTTTTATTGCGTCACCAATTTCTTTAAGATTCGACATTCCAGTTGAAAGAATAACTTTTTTATTTAAAGAACCAATATGCCTCAGATAAGTAAGGTTGGTAATTTCTCCACTAGGAATTTTAAAGATTTGAAGTTTTAACTTGTTTAACAGCTCTATACTTTCATAATCAAATGGAGTGGAAAGAAAGATGATATCCTTTTTATCGCAGTAATCAATCAGCCTTCTATGTGCATTGGCGTCTAACTCTAGCTTTTTAAGCATGTTAAATTGAGATTCAGATGGATTGGTTGTTTGCTTCTGATATTCAGCTTTTTGAGCATTTTTTGACACCAAATTCTCAGCTTTAAAAGTTTGAAATTTAACGGCATTAACTCCAGACGCAGAAGCTACATCAATTAACTTGTAGGCTAACTTAATCGATCCGTTATGGTTAACACCAGCTTCGGCAATAATAAATACACTCACTTGGCAATACTTCCTGCTTTAATAAAACTATTCTTCTTAATTGTAATCGAATTATTAGTGACAGCTCCGCTGCCAATAAAACATCCTTCTTCAATCGTCACACCGCCATTAACGATTGCATTGGTAGAAATATGGCAATGATTAGAAATCTTACAATCATGTTCAATTAAGGCTTTAGAGTTAATAATACAATTATTACCTATAGAAGTCCCAGCATTAATGAATGCATCATGCATTACAACCGTTCCATTGCCAATAAAAGTATGACTAGATACATAAGCTCTAGAAGAAATAATGCTTGGTAGACTGAAACCAACTTTTTTCGCTAAATTAAACAGTTTTATTCTTGACTCAGATGTTCGAATTTGTCCCACTGTAACCAAAGCATAAGTGTATATTTTTGCTAAGCTTTCTAGGTCTGAATCGCTTCCAATTACTGGATAATCTAGAACATCAGTCCCAATCAACTTTGGCTTATCTACTATGCCAACAATTACAAACTGACTTTCTTGCTCAATAACATCAATCACTGACTTACAATGACCACCGCCACCAATTAAAATAATTTCTTTCATTTTATTAATACACTGCTCGGTATATTTACCACTCGCTGTTCTAGCCATTCCGCATTTGATAATTCATCGCACTGGAATCCTTTAAACATATTTAATTTATTCATCAAAGTCCATATTGGGCGAGTAGTTACTCCTTGTGAATTAGTTTCATGTAAAAATAAATCGCGCTCATCTTTATCTTGCAAAATAATCGAATTTAACCAATAATTTGATTGACTATTAGTTGGCTCTTCAACAAACCCATATGGCTTATCCTTAAAAAATTCTTTATACGCCATAGCTATACTTCGTTTGCTTGACAAGAAGGTTTGTAAGTTTTCCAATTGAGAAGTCAATAAAGCCGCATTTAAATTTGGCATACGGTAGTTATAACCTATCATGTTGTGAGTATATTCCCATTTATGAGGAACTTTTGCTGTGGTGGTTAAATGCTTAGCTTTTTTTGCTAATTCTTCATCATTGGTAATAATACACCCACCTCCTCCGCCAGTAATAATTTTATTGCCATTAAAGCTAATCACACCCATGTGACCATAAGTTCCAGTATGTTTATCTTTGTAAAAACTCCCAATACTCTCAGCGGCATCCTCAACCAAACTTATGTAATACTCATCGCAAATGTCTTTAATTTCATCAATTCTACAAGGATGTCCAAAAGTATGCATAGGAACGCACGCCTTGATAATTTTTCCCGTTGTATTATTAACACATTGTTGATTTTCAATGGTAGTACTGGACTCTAAGAACCTTTTTAACGCTGTCGGCGACAACCCCATGGTATCTTTATCTACGTCTATAAATACAGGGGCAGCACCACAATAACTAATTACATTGCAAGTGGCTACAAAGGTAAGTGGCTGAGTTATAACTTCATCATTATTTGTAACATTTGCAAGCAGTAAAGCAATATGCAAAGCAGAAGTTCCGTTTGTAGTGGCAATAACATATTTGGCACCAATATATTGAGCTATTTTTTTTTCAAATTCATCTACAAACTTTCCTACTGATGAAACATATGTGGAATCTATACATTCGTTTAAGTATTTCTTTTCGTTTCCAATAAATCTTGGCTCATGTAAGGGTATAAATGAATCATTATTATAAATTTCTCTAATGAAATTAACTGTACTAGAAAATTGATTATTATTATTCGGATTCATGTGGAATATTGTAATAACGCTGATTCTCAGGATTTTGAATGATACCTTCTAAAACCATGCGCTTAACTTCTTCAATTCCATCTGGAACACGCATAGTAATTTCAAACCCTAATTCTCGTTTTATTTTGTCACTATTTACTCGATAATCACGTGGATCCTCATTCTTGTTTACGTACTTTATCTTAGAGTGAGGAATGGATTTAAGTATCTCATCTACCAACATTTGCTTAGTATAATTTTCTGAAGTATCACCTACATTGAAAACATTGTAAGCAACTTTAGTGTCAGGCGCTCTTAAAATGGTTATAAATGCATTAGCAAAATCTTTTACGTGACAATATGGTCGCCAAAATTGCTTACCAAAAATAATTAATTCCTTGCCCATAGCAAGATCTTTAGTGAATTCGTTAACAGTTAGGTCAAAACGCATCCTAGGCGATGCTCCATAAACTGTAGAAAAACGAAGAGCAGTTGGACAAAAATCATTTCTTTTATCAATTTCTGAAAGCATATATTTTTCAAACTTTACTTTTAATTCTGCGTATAAAGAAACGGGAGCAAGAGGAGATTCTTCATTAACATAAAGATCGGGATTATCCATCCTTCCATAATTACTACAGGTAGAAGCAAAAACAAATTTATTAATACCAATTTCCAAAGATTTATCCAGAAGCCATTTTGTAGATCGCCAATTAGTCTTTATTGCTAATTCTGATTGAAGTCGACATGCCGGATCTCCTACAATAGCAGCTAAGTGAATCACTGCATCAAACTGATAGTTAGTCAGTATATTATTCATAGCATCCCAATTATTAATGTCACATTTAATAAAATTAAAATTTACATTGTGCCAAATATCAAGCAAAGACTCACCGCCAAACATTAGGTTGTCGACACAGGTGACATTGTAGTTCTTTGAGAGTAATTCTCTTAATAGACCTGAGCCTACATAACCTGCTCCACCGGTAACCAAAATATTCTCCAAATCAACCCTCCATTGTTTATTAAAAACTAATTACTTAATTTGAAAGTGTCCAATCACTAAATTTATCTAGCAATTAATTTAAGGGTAAATTATACTTTTTATCGCTAGAAAGATAGCTCTGGTTTACTTATACTAAAAAGGCTTTAAAAATATGGACAAAATTAATTTATAAATATTCCGCAATTAAATGAAATAACTTAACTAGCAATCGCTTTATTTTTATATACTTCTTGTAATTGCATCATATAATCCACTATTCCCAAATCAAGTATTTTTTTCAGTTTTGAATCTACACTTATTAAATTATTACTATAAAGATATTCAATAAATAGATAGTTACTATATGGATCATGGCTTGCTTTTGGATAATATCTATCCCAAAATGATTCTCCCATGATTCCATAGGAAATATCTCTTTTATTTGTAAGTCTCATGTCAATAGAAAAAACTTTGATTTCTTGGGGTTGATAAAGCAATAAGTCTGCAAGCATATTTTGTAGAGCATTAGGAGAACTATCAAGCATACAGTGCTCAAGTGGCAAAAACATTCTTCTATTACATTTACAATTTAGATAATTTTCTATTACTGAAACTTTATATACTGCAGCCTTTAAATCATTAATTTGAAGTTTTTTGTATTTATTTTGTAAATCCCATGTATTAGCTCCATTGAAGTAAGAAATATCTGTCCTACTTCCATAATTTTTTGCATCTATATTTTCACCTTTGTAATTAAATCTAACTATGATATCAAAGCTATCAATTTCCTTTCCATTGTTTAAATCGTTTTGAGCAGGACCGACAATTGCAACTCTCTTTCCATTTATCAAATCTGAAAAAAAATTTTCAATATATCGTTCTTTATGTAATTTTTCACTATTTATCTTAAAAAAAATTTTATTAAAAAATAAGTTAAGCACATGAATCTCATCATAATCACTATTAAGCGCAATAATCTCTTCTAACGAATCTTTAAGTTCAGCCTGTCTTCTTTCTTCAAAAGCTGCAGATAAATATCTAGTTAATATATTTTTATTTGACGATTTATTTATACCTTCTTTAAGCACTAACTTTGCGCTCTTAGAACGAATAATACATCCAATACTATACAATCCATACTCTAAGAGAAGAGCATATAGCTCTAGTAATGCAAAAGATGAGTTTTGATTAAAGGGCAAGCTAAGTGTCTCATTATGCAATTCATTGATATATTTATTTATATCACTAAATCCGTTTTTGGAGTCGATTGATCTAACAAACAATAACCACCATTTAGAGGTTAGTTTCAATTCAAATTTGTTTATCTTATGTATTTCTTTTTCGACCTTTTCTGAAATTTCCTTGTAATCTGGATTGATTTTATTTCTTAAGTAATCATCAATTAACCTTCTATAATCGGCAACTCTATGACTTCTCTTTTTTTGATATCTCCTGAAAAAAAAGATTTTTTGTGACCAAAAATATAGTCTTCTATGAGACCAATAATAAAATCTTCTTATTAAAAAAAATAAACGAGGTGTTCTCTTTAGATAGCGAATAATAATATAACGCATTAAACAATGCCTCTCAAAATAAAAAGCACTTATGTACCTTTATTAAAGTTAATATAACACTACAAAAATATCACACATAATAAACTACAATAGTTTTTTATAATTATGATAGGCAGCAGATATTCTATTAGATTCTTCTACTGAAATGGTTAAACCTGGAACTCGGGTTAAATTATTTTTAGATAAATTAGCTATCCTCATTATCTCTTTATACCCGGCAAATCCCGTTTTAATAATTTCTTTTGCCAGACCCCATTCTCTGTCGATAATCCCAAGTGCTGTCTTGAAATCCGAGTTTATCAAAGAAATATAAAATTCTTGATCAGACTTAGAGTCAAACCAGGACCAACATGTATGTCTCGCAGTAGCGCCCCATTCTACAGACCAAAACTGCACTGTTTTGCCAAAGCCATCAAAACATAAATGAGAGTTGGAATATCTTTTGTATAAGCTTTGCAACGAATAAGGATCAGACGAATGAGCTTTAATACCCTTAACAGAATCTAACTTTGTTATTAAATCCAAATATTCAATAGGCAACCCTATATTATTTGACAAAGGTTTATCATGGAATACTAAAGGGATATTCAAATTCTGGGAAAACTCTTCCATATACTCAACATAGTAACTACCATGCTTCTCACCACTGAATCCAGATTTAGCATAATGGCTACTAATAAATTTACCCGATAACACTGGCTCTGTTGGTAAGACCACAATCGCACTTACACCATAATCTGACATCTGTTTAGCTTCTTCTATTTGGCTCTTTATAGATCCAGAACCTAGTGGCTGGGATAAAACTACTACACCTTTTATTTCAGTATATTTTCCAATTAACTTAGTAATTTCTAGTCGTTCATCTGAACTCATGTACTTAAACTCAGAAGCAGATTTAGCTAAATAGAAAATTCTATCGCCATCAGAGATTTTCTGTTCAATAAACTTCTTATAAGATTCAAGGTTTAGTGAGAAGTCACGGTTGTACATTCCAGGAACTGGCACGATATTGCCTTTAACTTTTGCTATATTCATATTTTTAATTTTCCATAGATGCCACCACTATCCTTTTGGGGCCTTTTAACCAATTAATTGTCCATGTATCTTCTATTTTAATCCCGTGTCTTTGTAAAAATACTTTAATGGTATTTTCATTAAAGTACCAAAGATGAGCTCGGCCATTAACCTGCGGATGTTTCCAATCCCTGTCCCAATTAGGAAAAAATAAAAGTATTAACCCTGCCTTAGCTAAATTTTTTTTAATACTTGAAATCATCAAATCAGGGTAATGTAAATGTTCGATTAAAGCAAACAAAGATATAACGCTATATTTAGATTTCAAGTCGAGATTCTCAATCTTTTCATTGTAAACATTTAAGCCTTTAGATAGACACAACTTATGAGCGTCTTTATTTAGTTCAATGCCGTCTACTTTCCACCCATAATCTATAGCTAATAACATAAAATTTCCAACACTACAACCTATATCTAACAAAGTGTTTCTATTGTTCTGATATTGCTTCATTTTTTCTAATATTGGAATATACTTAACTTCAGCTTCTTCTTTTTGCTCTTGCTGCTGGAGTTGCACCAAAGTAGACATTAAATCAGAGGAGACATAAAATGCATCTGAGATTGGCTCTTTTAATCTTGGGTTGACATATACCAAGCCACAATTATCACACTGGACGAAATTAAATCCATCCTTGATTCGTTCATTAGTATAGCTCTTGGAAAGACAAGTAGCACAAAATGACTCTTCTAAGAAGTCTTCCTTAACCTTGCCTGTAGTTTTATCAATTAACTCATCGTTAATTTTTAACTTTATTTCATATAATTTTTTTCTAAGTTCTGTTTCCATAATATTATTCTTTTCAAAATTAATTAGTCACAGAATCTAGATAATCAAGTACTGCTTTCGCATAAATAAAATCAAAGTTACTATCTATATTAACTGATTCAAATTCATCCATGACTACATAACCAGGTTTATTTCCTAATTGCCAACCTCCCGACTTATAAGTTTTAATTAATGATTTAGGTCTTAAGTAAATGGCGCCATTAGTAAAAAAAACAGGTTCACGTTTTTGCCGTGGAAAAGTAATAGCATCGTCTGGTATATTTACAAAACTCTCAACTACACCATCAGGAAGTAGCCTTTTAGCAGTATAAGGATGGCCTTTTATCATCTCTGAAACTGTAATAATTGAAGTAAAATCTGAATCAATTAGCAGATTAATTGCATTTTCAATAGTCTTAGATTTTATTAGTGGCGCAGTGGGTTGCAGAGACAAAATCGCATCATAATGTTTGTCTATACTCGTAAAATATTCCATTGCATGTTTAGCGACCAATATTAAAGTAGAGTTAGAGTCAGATATTTCTTTTGGTCGCAAAAAAGGCACATCTGCGCCATAACGCTTCGCAATACTTGCAATCTCCGCATCATCAGTAGAAACGACAACATCTAAATTATATTTAGTACCTAATGCTGCTTTTATTGTATAAGCAATTAAAGGCTTTCCATTTAAATCCTTTATGTTTTTTCTTGGCACACCTACTGATCCACCTCTTGCAGGTATAAGAACTAATATATTGAAATTCTTGCTATTTTTATCTTTCATATGAGCTCAAGAACGGTTAAGATTTACGCATTGCTTCCCGCGTAACTACCTCACTGTTAGCTTGATAATTAGCATAATTGAAAGCTAAAACTGCTTGCTCAAGGTTCATCAACAAACCGCCCATTGTTTTTTTCCGATTTTCACGCGCTATTTGTTGAAATAAAGTATCTACAGGCTGATAAATAATATCAAAAAATACTGTGGATTCTTTACATTGTCGAATTTCTTCACCTGTTAATGGGGAGCACTCCTCTTGA
>Ga0209034_10000025_pt1 | contig 68344 bp, 59 predicted proteins | sample MarorgKNORR_S2LV_2_FD_188219 | JGI IMG/M metagenome (GOLD analysis project Ga0209034, IMG submission 188219) | Marine microbial communities from the Southern Atlantic Ocean, analyzing organic carbon cycling - 250m_A/KNORR_S2/LV (SPAdes) (version 2) | ecosystem: Environmental > Aquatic > Marine... | reverse complement strand
GAGAGCAGATGCCCGCATCAACGAGGCAGTTGGCCCCATCCAATCCTCCCACATGCTCACGTTTCGCCTAGAGCCACTGCAGACTACAGCATCCACGCCCAACTCTTCTAGCCACTCGCCCATCCTAGCATCATCCTCCTGCATCGGCATGACGATTCTCCGAAATAGGATATCTCTGCCCTCCCCAAGCTCCACATTCGTCGATTGCCAGAAAGGGAACTCGTCGTCCCAGTGCGGAACATCCTCCTCGCAGAGTGCGACCGCGCCTCCCTCTGACTTCGCTCCGGCCTCAAAGGACTGCATTTGCGGTGTAACTAGAAGCAACTCTACATCACCTCGCGCCGCGAATGGCCTAATGACCTCCTGATTACCCCCATGCCCGAACGCGGCACGCTCGACCAGCAGGTCGACCAGCAGTACCCGAGTGTCCGCGCCCATGACCCCTCGAAGCGGCAATTGGTTGAAAGCCCCCCGCATGGACTGGAAGGCCGGAGGAAGGTTCCGAATGGTGGACAAGCAGACGATTCTCGACTCTGTAGGCCCCGTTCAGGCAGTTCTCGATGCACATGACGGCGTCGTCAACGTGGTGGACACCGCTGACGGGATAATCATGATCTCCCTTGAGGGCGGTTGCACCGGATGCAGCGCCACTCCTATGACTGCGATGCAGATTTATTATTCGCTAATGAAACTCGAAGACGTCAATGACGTCGTCTTCGTCAACGGCGAGCTGCCCGCGTATATGCGCGCCTTCATCGACGACAAGCTCCAAGGCGAGTAGATTACTCCTCTTCCTGACGCATCTTGGCGATTTTGTGCGGATTGGTTTCCCCTTGGATGTCCTTGCCCTTGATATTCAACATTCCCGCTAAGGCCACGATGACGGCTATGACTGCCATAGGACGCGCCATGTTCCTTGAGCCCCAGAGCTCCCCTCCCATTTGGTGGAGGGCGAACAGGAGTACAGCCGAGGTGACGCATAAGGCGGCTATGACCTGCTGTGCCAGTAACTCTCGGGCCTCACTCCGCGAGAAACTCCCAATCGACATCCAAAGTAGCACAGCCAAGCCACACAGTCCCACAGAAGCCGTCTCGGCTAGGCTGATTGCGTCCACACCCTTTCGTGTACGAGCCTGCTTGAGTAAGTTGGGGAAGAGGTCTCCAGCCACTGAGGGACAGAGTCAAGGCGGGAGACCATTGGTTAGAGCCGTGGCCAAGTCATCCGGCTGGAGTCTACCTAAGGCGAGGTCAGAGGGTCCACCGTTCATCACCAAGTCGCAGATAGTGGCCGTTTTGGAGCAAGTAGGAGTTCTATTGGAGCTAGACGGGGCCAACCGTTTCCGCGTCATCGCCTACCAGAACGCCAGCCGTGCTCTAGCCTCGCTCGAGGAAGAACTTCTCACCGTAGTCCAAGAGGAGAGGATCACCGATGTCAAGGGCATCGGCAAGGGTCTTGGCGGGCTGATAGCGGAAGCCGTTCTGGAGGGAACCTGGGGCGATTTGACGACGCTCTACGGACGCATCCCTCCCGGCCTCATGGAGATAGTCGGAATCCCCGGGCTCGGCCCCAAGCGAGCCCGAATCCTCCACGAGGAACTTGGTGTCGACTCTATCGAATCGCTGAAAGTTGCCTGCGAGATGGGGCATGTCGCCCCTCTGTCCGGATTCGGCGAGAAGAGCCAGCAGAAGTATCTCGAGGGAATCGATTTACTGCGCCGCTATCAGGGACGTAGCAGGATGGATGTTGGGCTGCTCTACGGACAGGCGCTTGAGGAACGCGTCTCTGCCATATCTGGAGTCACTAGGGCCGAACTAGCAGGCAGTGCTCGCAGGCGCAGGGAGACCATAGGCGACATCGACATCGTCGTCGGGGCGGAGCCGGAGAACCATGACTCGGTCATCGAGTCGATACTCGCCTTCCCTGGTATAGCCGAGGTCAAGGGCTACGGCGAGTCGAAGGTAAGCCTCATCCTTGAGGCAGACATGCTCGGGAGAGCCGCAGGAGGGGGCAGCGTCGATGTTCAACTGGCTGAGACTTTGAAGGAGCGCAGTAGTGATGCGACAATCGACGCTCAGGTAAGAATCGTCGCGCCCGCCACCTTCCCGTTCACTCTCGCATACTTCACCGGCTCGAAGGAGCACAACATTCGGATGAGACAGGCCGCTATCGACCGCGGACTACGACTCAACGAATTCGGACTCTTCTCCGAGGAGGCCGCTGGAGACAGTATCGGGATGGAGGCTGCCCAGCATACTCTCGACTGCGCCGATGAGTCGGATATCTACCGTCATCTCGGAATGTCTTGGGTCCCGCCAGAGATGCGTGAGGACATGGGGGAAATCGAGGCAGCAAGCAAAGGAGGAATCGGTCTGCCTGATTTGATCGAGCCGGACGAGATCAGGGGCGCACTGCACAATCACACAGTGGCTTCGGATGGCACGGCGACACTCGAGGAGATGGCAGCCGCAGCAATGGAACTAGGCTGGGAGTACCTCGGTATCGCGGACCACTCCGAGGTCTTGAATATCGGAGGCCGGCAGATAGGAGTCTCCGGGTCCGAGGTAGCAGCACAGTCCGACGCCATACGCGTCCTGAACGACCAGTGGCGTGATGAGGGAGTCGACTTCCGACTGCTACACGGCAGCGAATGCGACATCCTCGTAGACGGTAGCCTGGACTACACCGACGAGGTTCGTCGGTCCCTGACCCACGTGGTTGGTAGCGTCCACGCTCTCGGAAGCTGGCGCGGCCGGGACGAGATAGCCAACACCGAGGCACTGACCAAGGCCGTCGAGAACCCGACGTTCACAATCTTAGGTCACCCGACTGGACGCATCCTTCAGGGCAGAGAGGGATTTCCCGTCGACATGCATGCTGTGCTCCGCCGGATGGGAGAGCTGAATGCCGAGGGTGAGTTGAAGGCCGTGGAAATCAACGCCTCTCCATATCGCCTCGACCTCGACTGGAGGTTGTGCAAGTACGCCAAGGAGCAAGGAGTCCCGGTGTGCATCAACCCCGACGCGCATGATACCGACGGGCTACAGGACGTGTGGTTCGGTGTCCAAATGGCCCGCAAGGGCTGGCTCAGCGCTGCAGACGTGCTCAACACCCGCAGTGGAGCCGAGATTGAACAGTTGTTCGGGCTGTGACGAACCTTCATCAGATGACTAGGGGAGGATGGTGCATGCGACTGATGCGCGCCACTGTCTTCGCTGCTGTCGCGGTCATCCCCAGTATCTTACTGGCACTAGCGGCATATCTGATGCTCGGAGGGCCATCCCAATCGACCGAATGGGAGGCCTGGATGTACGGTCCGTGCTACGGGGTTCCCGGACTATGCATCGCCGCCGCTTTCGCATTGGGTCTCAGAGAGGACACGGAGGAGTAGCGATGCGCCGAGCTGAGAAGGCGCGCAGGGCCGGCGAGATACTCGATGAACTCTACCCCGAGCAGCCAATCCCTCTCCACCATGCCGATCCTTACACCCTGCTAGTTGCAGTGATGCTGTCGGCGCAGACCACAGACAAGAAGGTCAACGAGGTCACTCCGGCCCTTTTTGCGGTTGCCGACACACCCGAGCAGATGGCTGAAATGCAGGTCGAAGAGATACACGACATCATCCGCGAAATCGGCCTCGCGCCGACCAAGGCGAGAAACCTCCGCAGGATGGCCGAGCAGATAGTCGCTGACGGCGGCGGCGTGCGCCCAGACTGGGAATTCCTTGAATCGCTCGCCGGTGTCGGCCACAAGACCGCCAGTGTGCTGATGGCTCAGGCATTTGGAGTGCCAGCCTTCCCTGTAGACACCCATATTCACCGGCTGGCTGCACGCTGGGGCTTGTCTAACGGACGCAACGTGGTCCAGACCGAGCGTGACCTGAAGTCGTTATTCTCGAAAGACTCCTGGATACGCCGCCACCTGCAAATCATATACTTCGGCAGGGAGCACTGCCCAGCCCTCCGTCACGACCTCACCGAGTGTCCGATATGCTCGTGGGCGGCTACTAAGAAGCGCATCCGCGAGGAGATGGACGGCTGAGCCCCACCGTCGGCTTTGTATTCACGAGAGTATTCGCAACGGCATGGCGAACCCCGTGGAACTGGCCGTGGGTGAAAACGCGCCCGACTTCGAGGCTACCGTGACCGATGGAAACATCATCGGACTATCTGGGATGCTAAGTTCGGGAGACGGCGTGATACTGTACTTCTATCCACGCGACAACACCTCTGGATGCACCGTCCAAGCCTGCGACTTCCGCGACAACTTCGGAAGGTTCAATGAATCTGGATGGAAAGTCATCGGCGTCTCTACCGATTCTGCGGAGAGTCATCAGAAGTTCACCGACAAGAACGACCTCCCTTTCGAGTTGATAGTCGATGAGGATGCCTCACTGCACGAGGCCTACGGCACTTGGAGGGAGAAGAACATGTACGGCAAGACGTACATGGGAACTCTGCGCTCGACTTTCGTAATCAGCCCCGATGGAACACTGCGCTGGGTGGGCTACAAGGTCAGCCCAAAGGGGCACGTAGAGCAGTTGATGTCGGATCTGAATGTGGCGTGATAGTATGGATGTGGATGAGCGCCGTGAGTTGATCGAACTATTCCTGCGGCGTTGCGTTACCTACGCTGATGCCTCCATCGAGCGCAAGAAGCAGCGTGGCGAGGACGAGGGGATCATCGCTCAGTGGCTCGCATACCGCGACTTCACCGAGCACGCCGCCGCCGAAGTCGCTTCTGGTGTCTTGGACACTTGGCTGGAGGACGGCCCGATGCCTGGCGAGGACGACTCTCAGACCTCGGATTCAGGCAACTGATTCCAGATGGCCATGCCGAGTTTGTGCCGAACGGTGTCGACTCTCATTCTGGCCCCTGCCACCATGAGCAACGTATCTGATTCGTTCAGGGAGAACACCGGATAACCGATACTCTCGCCCATATCCTGGATTCGCCTCTTGCACACGTCCTGCTGGCTCGGCATGTGAGTCAGTGATCCGAGGTCGACCAGAAGCATGTCGCCCTCGGCTAGGTTCTGCTCAACTCCGTGCAAGGGGAGCCGATGCAGATCATCGGGTTTCATGTAGACAACTTGGCGGTTGGGTCGGGGCGTAATCCTGCTGGTACGCTCGGACCACACGTCTTCCCCAAGGTCGTGGAACTTGTCATCAGCCTGGGGCCCGGGGTCCACAGACACCACCTTGGCCTTCGATGGGTGATTCTGAACCTTGGAGGGATCGGGCAATCCCAGCAGCCTGAATAGGTTGACCATGGGCCCGGCTGCATCTAATCATCAAAGAGTGCTTCGATGTCTTCATCGTCAAGAGCCTCATCTAGCGATGCCGGTGCTGATTCCGACTCCTCTTCTTCCAGCTCGTCTTGGTGCGGCGCCTCACCGGTCAACTCCTCGAATGCATGGGCGATATCTGCCTCCATCTTCTGCGGATCCTTCGGTTCCATGGGCTCCGGGATAATCGGCCCGACCTCCCTTTCGGACTTCTTCGGTCCTGACTCTCCCTTCTTGACGTCGAAAGGGTCGTACTCAGGGTCGTCGAAGGCATCGTCCATCGAGATGCGCTTACCCTTGCGACGCGACCTATCTTCGAACACTGGAGCCTCAATGACGATTTCAGGCGGACGCAGTCTCTGCATCAGCAGTACACCGAGTATCGCTATCAAACCGAGCAGTCCGATGTATATCCCGTAGGCTGAGACTAAACCGCCAAGGCTGAATGGTGCTTTCTGGACTTGGATGACTAGGGTGACCGAAGACCCATGTCCCTCATCGAAGGCAGTCATCTGCACCGTCCTAGTGCCCTCGCCGTCGAAACTGACCTCTACCCACATACCGGACCTGTCGTGGTCGTTTGCGGGGTCTCCGTCCCCATCACTATCCTCGTGTATATCGAGATCCCAGATGTAGATCATGTTCTCCATGTCGTACTCAGAGTCCGTGGTTCCATTGGCTGAGAGGAATATTACATCGCCCTCGGTTGGTTTGTCATCACTAGTAGTGGCGCGTGCCACTGGATCGAGGTTGTTGACATCTAACAAGATGGCGATGTAGTCCCGGGCACCGTCATCATCAGTGACGTGGAACACGATGTAGTCGGGGGCGGTGGTCGCATCTGCCCACGCATGAGCGAGGTGCCGCGACTCCACATCACAATCATCGCTCTCATTGCCCTCGGAATCGGAGTCGGTGTACGGGTCTAGATCGAAGCAGTGGATGAGGTTCGGCAGGTCTCCCATGGTGTCGGTGACTTCGACAGACAATTGGACCAACTGGTCTTCTGCGACTGGAAGCAGCGTCGCTATAGGGGCAATAGACGGGACCACGTTGTTGACCGTGATTGGCACAATCATCGTCTCTGTGCTCGCACCGTCGTCATCGACTATCTGCAGGGTGGCTAGATGCTGGCCTGAGGTTTGGTAGGTGTGTTCGATGGTGCTGTAGTGGCCGACACTGCTGATCACCAGTTCGGGATCAAGTTCCGCATCAGGCGACCAGTGATGCTGGTGACCGTCAAGATCGTTCTCCGAGTCATCCGCCCAGCCCCTCAGAATCAAGATATCTCCCTCGTTGACGAAGTACCTACCTACACTGTCCGGAATCAGTCGGTTCGGACCTATCCATATCTCGTTTTGTGGATTGGTCGGGGCGATGTTGGTCACATCGAGGGTGAGGGAGACCTCAGTTGTCGCCCCATCATCGTCCATGGCCGTGACCGAGATTGTGTAGGTTCCTTCTGCATCGGGTGTAATGGTGCATCTAACGCCGACTTGCCCCTCTTCACAGGGCGAGTGCCACTGAATGTCGACGGGAGCATCGGGATTCTGAGTGTCGAGATCGCCGCTCTCTATGACATCGAAGGTCACGGGAGACAATACTGGGACGGAGTCCAGATTGGAGCCGATAGCAACATCAGGTGGTCGGTTAAGGATAGTGATGGATGCCTCTGCGTAAGCCTGATCACTCTCGTCGTCTGTGATGGTCACAGTCACGAGGAAGGTGCCGTCGTCGTCCCAGGTGTACTCGTGAATGCAGTCCTCCTCTGATGAGGTCGAGACACCCCCATTCAATTCTTCAACACTGAATTCGCATGTAACGACTCCTCCGTCGGGGTCGTACGATGAAAGCCCATTGAACGTGACCTCGACAAGTGTGAGCGCCTCGGACATTATCGACAGTGACGCGGTTGGCATACTACCGACGAATAGGGAGAACGAACCTTCGTTGTTTGAGCGGTTACCGTCGGTCGTAATCTGCTCGTCGGGATCGACGACGAAGGATAGGCTGATGTCGCCGTAGAGGTGGTTCTCGGGAACCGTCCAACTCACATTCACCCTAGATTCCTCAAGACTCGACAGGCTAGGCACGGAGGTCGAGGAGGTTGAGCCATCGGGGGCCTCTACCATCAGAGTGGTCACAGGCGAGTCGATAATTCCTCTATTGAGGACTGGTACACTGAATATCAGTTGGTCGCCGGAAATTGCGTTGAATCCTATGTTCGAATCGAGCGTCACCGTCCTGTTGCCCCTCGTCCGCTCAACAGTGACGCCCTCGGAGCGTGCCACCAGATCCACCTGATGAACATCCGGATCGATAGTAATCGTGGCAGCGCCTACGATTTTCTCACCGGTTATCCAAGCCAGCACGCCGTGACTGCCGAGATCCGACTCGCTCTCGGTATCGTCAGCCAAGTGTCCTGTGTCGAAGGTGACGAATGCCGAGCCATTGCTGGCTGTGGTCACGTTCTGAACATCCCCTCCAATCTCGTACCGAAACTCTACGCTCTGCCCTGCCAGTGGCAGGCTCGCGCCCCCAGTTCCGCTGAAACTAGTTGCATTGACCCATGCGGACATCTCGAAGTCCACCGGTGAGAGGGGGTGGGCGACTTCGACGAAGATCTGCTTATAGCGCCCTGCTGGCTGATAAGACGTGAGCTCGTGGTCGGCGTAGATCCCTACTCCTGCAATGGCCGTAGAGGTGCGAATATCACCACGAATTGCAGGGCAGAACCACTTGTAACCGGTCTGGTGCTTGATAGTATTGACGTGGTCGTAGTTGGTGATGTTGTACGATTGCGCACAGCCGCTATAGAAGGTTCCAGGATAGCCCCGGCTGACGACCTCCCAACTGGTGGTGTTGCTACTGCTACTGTCCGATGGGATAGTTACGTAGTCGCTCGTGCCACTGAAGTCGTTAACCTGGGTGTAGTCGGTTTCCCACTCCTCTCCGACGCTGATCGGGAAGTCGTAGCCCTCCAGGGGTGGCGAGTAACTGGTATCGGCGACCATGTCGGCAACGTGGATAGTTGTGGTCCACCACAGTATCTGGACGATGAAGTCGATATCGAAAGCAGCAGTGTATTGAATAGACGCTAGGTCGGAGGCACGAAATATCTCCTCGGTATCCATCCAGACTGCCAGGTCGCCATTGTTCCCGTCGAGATTTACGTTCTCGGCCTCGTAGTAGCCATTAGACTCCACTCTGTAGACTAAGGTGTCCACGCCAGCTACGTCCATTTCGTAGATGCCCGCAACTCTCTGGGTCAGAGTACCATCGAGGAACTCGATATTTGTAGTGACTCCAGAACTGGCGACAAAATCACGAACATCTAGGTATCCGTCGTAGTTCCAAATGTCGTTTATCTTCCAAGAGGGGACATCGACCAGATTGGTGGTTCTGACGGACGATTCCATCATACGGAAGTCGTAGAGCTCCTCAGACTCTGCATCCTGAGCCATGAAAACGCCGGACTGAGCCGACATCAGCATCAGTATCGCAAGCCCAAGAGCGAGACCCCCACGCGAGCGCATGCCTCGCCGGAACGGCGAGGGACGCATCAATCTCACCCCTACGGGACTCAATCAGTACAGCAGGTCCGCCAACTCATCCTGGATGAATTGGACCGCTTCTAGGATCTCGTCTTTGTGCCGGGCCCCGGTGATAACCATCTTACCGCTACCGAAGATAAGGCAGACGACCTTGGGGTAGTCTAGGCGATAGATGAGGCCAGGAAACTGCTCAGGCTCGTATTCGACCTTGTCGAAGGGAAGGTGGAAGGTGAGGTTATTCAGATTCAGCTTGCGAGGCAATGCCGCCAGAGGCTCACCCTCGCGAATACCTCGGATGCGGGGGTCTTCGTCGGCCACCTCCTCGTCGGTAGCGGCGCGCATCCCATCGGAAGTGTCGATGACGCGGGTGTTGTTGTCATCCATCCTAGCCACTCCGGTGTACTCCTCAGGGTAAAACAGAGAGTAGGTGGCGACCATGTTCTGGACCTCTATCTCGACGTCCTTTAGATCCCAGGTCTCGATTCCCGCGGCCCTCAGGTCTCGAGTCATCATCTCGATGCCGGTCTGGATATTATCCTCGTTCTTGCCGCCTGTGCAGACCGCTCTCCCAGAACGGAACATCAGGATAGCGAGTTTGGGCTCTTTCACTCTGTATACGACACCCGGGAATTGTTCGGGCTCGTACTCGCAGTTCAGTTGGATGGCTATGTCTGGAAGGTCGAGTTCCTCCGCCACTCTGGTGGAGGCGACCACATTGACGACAGTGAGTCGCTCTTCGTCGCTTAGCATGGGCCGCGCACTTATATGCTACTTATAAAGGCTAGCGGATGAAAAGAACCCGGGTTTTCGATTGACTGAGACGATTTAGGTCCTAATTTTCCAGCAGATGCACCCCAGGAGCCCCGAGTCTCGATATCAGAGGCCTACCGCCGGCTATCTCGATAACCTCCGCGACCCTCTTGGGATTCTTGGTAAGGGCCACCATGCAACCGCCTCCGCCGGCACCGGTGAGCTTGGCTCCCAGGGAGTGCTGCCTCGCGGCTTCTACAAGTCCTTCAAGGGCAGGGCTGCTGACTCCCAAGCGCTGCAATCTCTCATGGCACGCATCCATCGCCATACCTACTGCCTCAAGGTTGCCGGCAGACAGAGCAGTAAGCCCGGCTCGAGTAATCCTGTTTATGGCACTCATCTCGGCTTCAAGTCCCGGCTCCTCCTTGAGCAGGCTTGCCACTTCAGCGACCATTTTTCCAGTGGGCGAGACATCTCCTGTGTAGCCAATCACCAGCCAGACTTCTTCAAGATCATCAGGCAGATCGACCACGTTGATCGCCCACTCCCTCTCGCCCTCTGGAGTGGTCAGGCTCGCATCGAAGACGTGACGCGTCCCCTCGATTTGCTCACCCGAAACCACCACGCATCCGCCAAGCGCGCTGGTCGCGGTATCGGTCGGACTGGCGCGTCCTTGTTGGGCCCGCGCCTCTGCCGAGTGTCCCATTCGGGCCAACTCGATGCGGTCAAGGGGCTGCTCTGGTCTCAAGTGAGAGTGGAGCGCAGCGCCCATCGCATTGGACAGAGCTGCTGAGGATCCTAGGCCGGCGGACGAGAACAGACTGCTCTTGACCTCCATCTTCAGCGACGGCCCGTCGTACTGGAACACCTCATCGAGGATATGGGAGATGTGGGGGTGCCGGGATGAGTCGAAAGGAAGCCCCTCGAGAGTCCATCTCTCGGACTCCTCTATGCTGACTTCGACTCCGCTCTCTATGGCCACGGCCACCGCTGGGTGGCCGTACACCACGGCGTGCTCCCCGAAGAGGATGCACTTCCCCGGTGCGAATGCGCGCGCCATGACGGTTGGTTGGGCCTTTGGGCCATGAGGGTTGGGTTGTCTGGAGGCGGTTGCTTCAAGGACGTACTGTGACTCCGGTGGTGCTGTCAGGCGTAGCCTGACAAGAGGGAGTTGCCATGGACCATCCGCTGCTGCAGTCATACGGCCCACTCGATGGCTGGCACATCCTGCTGCTCATCGGCGGCCTCTCGATAGGATTCTTCCTCTACCAGGTACAGAAGGCCACTCGCCTAGTGATGCTAGGCGCCCCCGACGACCGCTTCGGCTCTTGGCGCGCGCGTATCAGCGAGTTCATGTCGGGCTGGTTGGGGCAGAAGCGCGTCCTCAGGGACAGATTCGTCGGGTCGATGCATGTCCTGATGTTCTGGGGTTTCCTGATGCTGGCTTCCGATATGTTCGACCTCGCCACAGCGAATACATTCTCCGACAAGATCCTGCCCGACGCGCTGTTCGGGCCTTGGAACGGGATGGTGGAACTCGGCTACACGATGGCATTCATCGGTTGCGTGCCGGCCCTCATACGCAGAGTGATTTTCGCTCCTGAGAAGCTCAAGCACGAATCACAACTCGAAGGCAACATCATTCTGTTCCTGATATTCTCTATCACGACGACATCATTCATCGTCGAGTCAATTCACGATCCATCTAGCAAGTGGGAACCCATCGGGCACTGGGTCGGAGGAATGGGCCTCGCTGACGGAACCGTAATCGCGGCCTACTGGATACACATGCTCTCGATATGCATTTTCTTCGTGCTCATACCACTGTCCAAGCACATGCACTTGGTGATGGCCGTGCCCAACGTGTTCTTCCACGACACCGAGCCGTCGGGCAAGATGCGACCGCTCGCGGTCGGCGATGACGGCAAGGCAGTTCCGATGGAGGAGGTCTTAGAAATCGACCCTGATGACCTCGGACTCGGAGCCAGCTCCTACACTGATTACACCTGGAGACAACTCATCGACGGCTGGTCATGCACCTCCTGCGCACGATGCCAGGACGTGTGCCCGGCCTATGCATCCGGGAAGGGACTCAACCCAATGCAGGTCATCCACGACGTGCGTAACTACGCCAACGAACACGCGCCCCTGCTGCTGTCCGGCGAGCAGCCCGGGGAGACGATGATGCAGCGTATCACCGACGAGGCGGTCTGGGCGTGCACCACCTGCAACGCGTGCGTCGATGTCTGTCCACTGTACATAGAGCACGTGCCCAAGCTGACCGACCTGCGCCGCAATGCCGTGATGGAGACGATGGAGTACCCAGAACAACTCAATGTCGCGTTTGACAATATGGACTCCGCTTCAAACCCATACGGCTTCGGTCCGCACGAGCGCGCCGACTGGGCCGCAGACCTCGATGTCAAGGTCGGCGAGCCCGCAGAATACATCTACTTCGTAGGCTGTGCTGCCAGTTTCGACGAGCGCAACCAGAAGGTGGCGCGCTCGACTATCTCCCTGCTGAAGGAGGCAGGACTGGATGTCGGCATTCTCGGCATGCAAGAGGGGTGCTCGGGCGACCCCGCCCGCAGGGCGGGCAACGAGTTCCTCTTCCAGATGCTCGCCGAGACCAACATGATGACCTTCCAGGAACTTGGAGTCAAGCGAATAGTGGCTTCCTGCCCGCACTGCTTCCACACTCTTGGAAAGGAGTACGGCGACTACGGCGGCGACGAACTTGAGGTCTTCCATCACTCGGAGATCCTCGCCAAACTACAGGAGGAGGGCAAGCTGCCGCAGGTCGACAAGAACGACCGCAGCATGACCTTCCACGACCCGTGCTACCTCGGACGCATCGGCGGTGTCATGGAAGAGCCGAGGAGCGTCATCGGCGGTGTCGACGTGGAGACCGAGAATCACGGACAGGACTCCTTTTGCTGCGGAGCCGGAGGCGCGCAGATGTGGATGGAGGAGGATGCCGACAAGCGCGTCAACGTCATCCGCGCCGCCGAGTTAGCTGAGACCGGTTGCGATACGGTGGCGGTCGGATGCCCGTTCTGCTCGATAATGGTCAAGGATGGATTGGATGCTGTGGGTGCCGAGATGGAAGTGATGGACGTGGCCGAGATACTGTGGGAGCAGATCGTCTCCCGGGATGCCGACATCCACAAGCAATATCAGAAGAAATCCGATAAAGCCCGTATATGGAGTTCCAGTAACGCCGGATTCATTTGACTCAGTATAGAGGATAGTAATTCGAATATTAGGGAAGATTGCCCAATCGTGAACATCAAAAAGAAACCGCCGTTAGTGATTGTATGAGCGATGAATTCACCGCATTCGGGATGACCGTACCAAGAATCGCAATACTGAATGGCGCTGTTCTTACACTCTGGGGATTAATATCCTACTTCATGCAAAGTGCAGACCCCCCGTCAATTACCGCTCTTATTCCAGCATTCATGGGTTTTCCAATGCTTGCTCTGGGGGTGTTGTCTGAGAGGAATGACAAGAACAGACATCATTACATGCATACTTCAATGGTTTTGGCACTAATCATGACTGTAGGTGGAGCAAGGATTGTAACGGGCTATTCAGATATGTCTACTCTGGCTATAATTTCGCATCTACTACTTCTTCAGGTCGGCATTTCCTTCATTATAGTCGGAATTAAGTCATTTAGATATGCCAGACTACAGAGAGAAGCAATCGGTGATTGAGTGCGACCAGTAATCGGAGTCACCTGCTTCATGCGTGACACTGTCTACGGGAACTGGCACAGGCACGCAGCCATACTACCCTCGGCATATGTCTCCGCCATAGACAGGGTCGGCGGTACGCCGCTCATCATCCCGCCAGCAGGCGACATGACCAAGATTCTCGACAGTATCGATGGTTTGGTCGTCTCAGGTGGACCGGACCTGTACCCTGACAATTATGGAGAAGAGCCTGAGTCGATGACCGTAGAGTTCTACCCCGAACAGGATGCCACTGAGATGAGTCTAATCCGAGAGGCCATGGCTAGAGATATGCCATTCTTCGGCGTTTGCAGAGGCATGCAACTCCTCAGCGTGATGCATGGCGGGCGTCTGCACCAACACTTGGACACGACCCCAGGACACGAGGGCCACGGAGGCTTCGACGGCGTCGAGACCGAGCACGGAGTCTCAACAAGGCCAGGATCTTTGCTGCAGAGTCTAATGGGCAGATCAATCACAGTCAATTCGACGCATCATCAGGGTGTCGCCGATGCAGGTGACTTGACGGTCGCGGCCATAGCCAAGCATGACGGGCTGATTGAGGCAGTTGAGCGCCAAGATCTGAGATTTTGCCTAGGTGTACAGTGGCACCCCGAGCGCGCCGGGCATGACGTACTGTACTCGGCGCTAGTGGAAGCGGCGCGGGGTTGATGACTAGTAAGCCGCCGAGCCCGGACAGAATGACGCTCAGAGTGTATGACACGCGCTCGCGCGAGAAGCGCAAGTTGACCACTCTCGATGATGGCAAGGTGAGGATATATGTCTGCGGCATCACGCCTTACTCTCCCAGTCACCTAGGTCACGCACGCTGCTACCTCGCTTTCGACGTAGTGCACCGCTGGCTGGAGGCGAGCGGGTTCGAAGTCGACTACGTGCAGAACTTTACCGATATAGATGACAAGATACTCGACATCTCCGACTCGGAAGGGGCCGACTACTCAGTGGTCGCGAACAGGAACATCGACGAGTACTTCGAGGTCATGGATGCGATGAACGTCCTGAGGGCCGACCACTATCCTCGAGTCACTGAGACAATCACCGAGATCATCGAGATGATCTCCACCCTAGTGGACAAGGGTCACGCCTATGTTGGGAGTGACGGGGTTTACTTCGAGATTGACACTGCCCCGGAGAAGTACGGGCAACTGACAGGCCAGACCCTTGAGATGGTTCGAGCCGGCGCGGGCGGACGTGTTGAAAAGACCGGTTCAGGCAAGCGAGACCACCGCGACTTTGCGCTATGGAAGCTGGCCAAGCCCGGAGAGCCCTCGTGGGAAAGTCCGTGGGGTGCTGGCAGACCGGGTTGGCACATCGAATGCTCGGCGATGTCTCTCAAGCACTTCGGCGAGCAGTTCGACATCCACGGCGGCGGCCACGACCTCCGATTCCCTCACCACGAAGCCGAGATATTCCAGTCCGAGTGCTGCACAGGCCGCGAGCCAGTGGTAGGCTACTGGATGCACAATGGCTTCGTCAACGTTGACGGCGAGAAAATGAGCAAGAGTCTAGGCAACTTCTGGACAGTCAGAGATGCCTTCGAGCATCACGCCCCTCTCGCCCTGCGCTACGCGCTGCTCAGTGTCCCATATCGCAATCCAATCGATCTGACTCCCGAGTTCCTCGAGGACGCAACCACTCACTACGACAGGCTCGTCGAGGCGTATGGGGCCTCACTCAGCGCGGACGGCGAGTCGGGCGATGACCTTGCAGGAGCCAGCGAGCGATTTACTGCAGCGATGGATGATGACTTCAACACTCGAGCGGCAATGATCGAGGTTCAGGGAGTGGTGGCCTCCGCAGCCGGCTCCGATGTGGCCAACTGGCTAGAGCAGTATGCCGGAGATGCCCTCGGACTTCTCCCTTCATCTGACGAGGTCATGGCGGGACTGGCACAGGCCGACATGGCTCGGACCGAGGTCGCCGAACGGGTCGAGGCGCTGCTGGCCGAGCGTGAGGGCGCCAGAGATTCAAGCGACTGGGCACGCGCGGACGAGATTCGTGACGAACTCGCTTCAATGGGTGTCGTAGTAGAGGACGGTCCGGAAGGCCCGACTTGGCACTTGGCCTAATCACTCCTCTTCCACGAGCACGGACGGCTCGCGTCCTGAGAGCTCACGCAGGTTGGAGTTGACTATCCCGATCGAGCCCACAATCACGACCAGAGCGACGAAGATAGCCACCCAGTAGAAAGGCCCACCCATCCAACTCTCTTCCTCCGGCTCGGGCTCTGGCTCTGGCTCGGACTCCTCCTCGGCATCTATGAAGGCGTAGCCATACCGACAGGTCACCTCATTGGGATAGGCCCCGGAATCGGAGCACAGGTGGGCCGGCACGGCAACCGCGTCGGCCACGTCGAGGTTGCAGAACGAGCCGCCGGCTTCGATGCACTCCTCGGTCGGTTGCATGACGATCAGTATCGCGCCGCACAGCAGGACCTTGCTGCCCGGGGTCGTGGGCACGTTGGCCTCGGAAAGGGTCGCTTCGGTGGACTCGCACTCCTCGAGATGTATCCCCTCGCCGATGGTGGTCGGGTGCGGGATGGTGCCGCCACGCGGCCCGTAGGTCGGCCACAGGACCGGCAGCTCGGGTTCAGGGACCGGAGCTTGGTTGTTTTCGCCCCCGCACACCGTGGTGTCACTGCAGTCGAAGTCGTCGCAGTCCACGTATGGGTCACCATCGTTATCCACGCCGTCGCTACAAGCAGCCTCGGTGTCCTCCGAGTCGCCGTTGCTCGGAGGGGTGGTGTCAATCGGACCGGCTCCGGCGACAGTCCCGTCGACACGATGCCCATCCTCGTTCAGTTCTACGTCGTAGTAGTCCCCCCACAGGTCGATGGTCCGTCCACTCTGGAATGTCAGGGAGTTGTTCAGGACATCGAAGTACCGCTCATCACCGAGCGTGAACAGGTACTCCAGCGGCACGCCAGCCCCTTGGTTGCATTCTTGAAGCGCAGTGAGCATTTCGGCGTAGGTCTGCTGCGCTTCCGGCACGCCGTCGTAGGTGATATCGGTGGCTTTGGTAAAGCCCACACCCTGGATTATCTCCACTTCGTCGTCCATCGCCTGCATGATGTCGACATCGCCGTAAATCGCCAGTCCGCCCACGACGACTAAGCGAACGTCGGGATCGATTGCGTCGACGACGTTGCGGTACGGGTCAGAGCGGAAGGTGTCGAGCACGACTAGGTCGGCGGCCAGCCCCTCCTGGATGCGGCCCGTATGCTCGGACCAGCCGATGGCGTCGACGATGTTGGTGGTGATTGCTTGAACCAGTTCGTAATCGGTGAAGACATCGCCGAGGACGTTGTCATCCCACCAATCAGCGGTTTTCAACTCGTGCATCGAGCTCTTGGAGCCCGATGGCCCCCAGTCGGGCCCGATCATGATGTTCACGCCCTCCGCCTTTGCAGTCGCGATGTCCGTGGTGTCGCCGTAAAGCAGCAGGTTCGAGGTCGGCGACCAAGCTAGGCTCCCGCCCACGTCTCCAAGCGCTGAGAGCTCGGTCTGTGTCAGACCGGTGCCGTGGACAATGACGACCTCGCCGACGAGCAGGTCGTTGCCGACGAGGATGTCGAACTCGGCGCGACTCGATTCGTCGATGCCCTCGGCGAGGTGTAGGAACCAGGCGTCAAGTTCGCCCGAGGCGTTGCCGTCCTTGATGTGCTGACCGGAGTAATCCGACTCAAGTTCGGTGACCTTGGTGTGGATGTAGTCCTTGCCGAAGTTGTAGAGTTCGATGTTGCGCGCGAGCATCGTCTCGAAAGTGTCGGTGGAGGATGTGCTGCTGCCCTGCAGCGCGGTGTTGCCACCGGCGACCGCTCGCAGTTCAGCGAATCGCATCGCGGATGAGTCGTATAGTGAGCATCCAATGTCCTTTGCATCACTATAGCCCGAGTATGACTGCCATTGGTATCTATTATCCCATCCGTCTGTCCCGTGATCCCAGAGCGGAATTAGGTTGTATTTTGCATGGTTGTGAGGATCTATGAATCCGGGGTAGATTGTGCCGCTGGTCGGAATCGACATGACTCCCGCTGCAGTTGTCGGCGCACCATCCTCAGCACTCCAAACGGCAGCGATTATCCCATCACGCACGAGAACTCGACCGTCTTCTATGATGTCGCTCTCGGAGACCATCGTCACCACCCTCCCCTCTAGGATATACTCTCCTTGGTGGATATGATCCTGAGGGGGGTAGCAGTTGCCTTGCAGGTGGTTGGCACCGCCCCACTCTTGGTCGTTCGCTCCGCCCGGGGTCGGGCTGCCGTCGGACAGCTTGGCCCAGTTGCCGCTTAACGAATCGTAGCCGTAGGGGACATCCCAGTCCGAATCCTCGCCCTCGTAGCTCACCGAGTCGACCTCGGTGCCCGAGCCATCGAGAAGGCGAATCGTATCCCCGTCCCAGAAGTCGAACTCGATTCCCGTCCACGACCGGTAGAAGACGACGTAGGCACCCGCCTCGAGGACGGTGCCCCAGCCGATGCTGCATGCCGGCGAACCGCCGTCGGCGATGTCGTCGAGCCACCACCCGCCGATGTCTATTGCATCGGAAGTGGGGTTGTGCAGTTCTACGAACTGGTCGTTGTAGGTCCCCATCGAACCGTCACCGTTCCAGTCCGTGCCGTCATATTGCTCGTTGTTAGGGGAGACTAGAATCTCGTTGATGTAAATCGCATCGGTGGGAGCAGTCTGCGCAGATGTCACCATTACTGGCCCCAGACTCGTCATCAGCAGCAGTAGGATTGCAGTCATAGCCGATGCGCGCATGGCTCGCTAACGCCCCGCTTCAGGCTTTGAACCCCACCGCCCTGCGTTGCAGGGCGCATCAAGTGCGAAGTGCGAAATACGGCCTTCTCACGGGTTGGAGCATGGCTGGAGCGCGAGTGTCGCGAGCGGTACTCGCGGTGGTGATGGCCTCCAGCATGACGCTTGCAGGCTGCTTCGGTGGTGGCGAGGTCGGAGAGGATAGCCTGATGCCATGGGATTCTGGCTACAATTACATCGATACTCCATCGTCCTACGAGGATCCTCGGAACTTCACTGTAGGTGCGCCGTTCAGCAACGATACCTGGGGCAACTCTACTTGGACAGTCTACGGTAATGAGCATGGCGGCAACTGCTGCGAGCACTACCTGGCCGCCACCAAGGAGGGCTGGATACTAAACTTCGGTGGCGAATACCCGACTTGGAGCGAGGATAGGGGGCTGACTTGGAAGGAGTGGCAGCCAACCATCTTCTCGCAGTTCGGCTGTTATCTACCCAAGCCAACGATTCCTGGCCAGGAGGGGCTGGGAGAGGGCAGCATCGTTCAGGCCACCAATGGCGACCTTATCGCGATGGGCTGGTTCCCGTACCCGAGCACCAGCGGAGCCGACCAGTTCTACGCCTTCTTCTACGATGCAGAGGACGAGGACTGGAGTTGGTGCTACAACCGGCCCCCGGAGGCCTTCTACGACAGGTCGTGGCAGGTTGAGGTCACGGGCCCCATCAGCAGCATCTACGGCAGCGGGCCTTGGGCCAGCCTCGTCATCAGCAACTTCTGGCACCAAGTGGCCAACCGTGGCGGGCAGATTAGCACTGACGGGTTGAACTACCAGAACTTCGACTTCCCTGATCGCGATGCAAACCTCGACGTGATGGAGGTTGACCTCGACTTCGAGGAGCTCGGTGTCGAGTGGGATTACACTAAGCCGCACAAGGAGATGCGTTCCTTCCCGGTGCCCTCGGGCGGTCTGTACTTCCCCAACTACTTCGACGGAGGAGTGGACGCATACCTAGACACCTCACTCAGTTGGTGGGCTGCGACCAATGCCAACGGTAGCAGTCTACCTTCTCAGTACTGCTCCTTCGACTCCTCAACGGCGCTCCACTGCGTAACCGCCGCAGGTACAGTGCTCCAGCACACGCTCTCATGGGACGGCGGCCTGACTTGGACCAACCAGACCTACAACCTCTCTTCAGTCGCAACGGAATTGGAGGAGTGGGAGTTCCACTCCAACGGCGCTCAGGACCTGTTCGTGCTCAACGTCCGCTACCAGAGCGCCGAAGGTCCCGATGTCGACATCGCATGGCACGTCAGGGAGTACTCGGAGAGCCTCGTACCCGACATGAAGACCCAGCTCGGGCTCGGCGACCTCGACTCGACCTCGGGCGCGGGGAACGACATCAGGTTTGATTTTGCCAGCATGGGCATCCTTCCTGACGGCGGCGCGTTCATCGCCTACCACGACTCGACCGACCCCGACCCGCTGTTTGGCGTCGAGATGCTGCTTCCCGTCAGATACGGCCCCGCAGTTGCTTAATCACTAGCCTACGGTGAAAGTGACTCCGATGCCATCGACTTCGAACGAGTCCGCATCAGGGGGTGCCGCGCCCTCGTTGAGCACTGCGCTGCCGGCACGGGTCTCGCTCTGGACATGTGACCAGTCCTCGTCGGCCAGTTCGCCACCGTCTATCCACAACGACAGTGCGATTGTATCTTCAACGGCGAGGTCCAACTCCTTGCGCTTCGACTGGATTCTGCGGATGGTGTCGCGCGCGAGTCCGCGCGACATCAGCTCGTCGTCGATGGCCATGTCTAGCACCAGAGAGACATCTCCGAAGTCCTCGTCAGCCAGAGTGGCGGCCGAGTAACCCTCCTTCTCGGTGCGGCGCACCTCAATGTCGTCCATGGTTATCTGATATCCAGCGAGGGCGGCGATACCGGCCTCGACCTCCAGTAGGAGAGAGTCCGGGTCAGCGGTTTCCAGCTTGGCCAGCACCGCCGGCAGATCGGACCTGCACTTGGCGCCCAACTTCTTCCTGTTCGGCTCGAGCACAATCCTCTGGAAACGGTCGAGGTCCTCCTCGGTCATCAGGCTCTCGACATTCAACTCCTCCGCCAGAATCTCGTGGAAGTCAGAGAGGTCCGGCCCGCCTATGATCCAGCCGTTGCGGCACGGTAGCCTCTGCCGGCGCCCCTCCTCGACCCGAATGCGCCTGCCTGTTTCAGCGAGCGCGCGCACGAGCGACATCTGTTGTTCTAGCCCGTAGTCACGTGGAGGTAGACTGCGCTCGACCAGCGTCGACCCGACCGGCCAGTCGGCCAGATGGACAGACGAGCCGTCGAGATCGCGATGAATCCTGTCGGACATGAACGGAGCGACTGGCGCCATCAGGCGACAGACCAGCAGCAGAGTCTCGTGTAGCGTGTGCTGGCAGGCTCGCTTGTCATTGCTGTCGGCCTCGTCCCAGAGCCTGCGGCGCGAGCGTCTTACATACCAGTTGGATAGGTCATTAACGACGAAGTCCTCGAGTTCGCGGCCGGCCTTGTGGAAGTCCCAAGACTCGAAGTTATCTTGGTACGACTCTGCCATCGCGCAAGCCTTCGACAGCACCCAGCGGTCAAGCGAGCTGCGCTCAGACACAGCGACGTAGCCAGACTCGTCGTCGGCATCGAAACCGTCCATTGCGGCGTAGTCGGCGTGGAAGCGGTAGACGTTCCACAATGTGAGAAACATCTTGGCGTAGGACTCTCGAACTCCATTGGGGTCGAAATTGGTGGGTGACCACGGCGCACTTTGCGTAGTCATGTACCAACGGATCGAGTCAGCCCCCTCCTTGTTGAAGTGGTCCCACGAGTCGACGACGTTGCCCTTCGACTTGCTCATCTTCTTTCCTTCCTTGTCCAGAATGTGACCTAGAGAGAGGCAACGGTGGTAACAGGTGCTTTCGAACACGGCTGTAGAGACGGCGAGGAGCGAGTAAAACCAGCCCCGTGTCTGGTCGACGGCTTCGCAGATATAGTCCACGGGGAACGAGCCATCAAACTTGTTTTTGTTCTCAAACGGATAGTGCCACTGGGCGAACGAAGCGCAACCAGAGTCGAACCAGCAGTCCATGACGTAGGGCTCCCGCACCATCTCTCCCGAGCAACCGCTCGAGGGGCAGTGCAGCTTTACGTCGTCCACGTAAGGACGGTGCAACTCTGGAGGCACAGGCGAGCCATCGGTCTTCATCGATCCCATCTCTTCGATGCTGCCTATGCAATGCTCGTGACCGCAATCTGGGCAGATCCACACGGGGATAGGGGTGCCCCAGTATCGCTCGCGACTGATTGCCCAGTCCTTGATGTTCGAGAGCCACTCTCCCATGCGCTTGGTGCCAGTCCACTCGGGGGCCCATTCGACCTCAGAGTTGTACTGCATTATCTCATCGCGCACCGCAGTCATACGGACGAACCAACTGTCCATCGCGTAGTACAGTAGTGGGTGGTCGGTACGCCAGCAGTGAGGGTAGTCGTGAGTATAGATGTGCTCACGGTAGAGCAGGTCCCGGTCGGCGAGGTGGTCGATGATGTCGGAATCACAGTCTTTGACGTAGCGACCGTCGAGTAGATGATGGGTACCGGCGACGAAGGCGCCGTCTATGCCCACGGTGTGCTGAGCCGGGAAGCCGACCTCCATTCCGAGGTTGTAGTCCTCCTCGCCGTACATCACTGCGGTATGGACCACGCCTGTTCCGTCGGTGGTGGTCACAAAGTCGGCAGCGACGACCGTCCAGGCACTCTCGGAGTCACCTCGCTCAACCGCGTCGGGGAACAGTGGTTGGTAGGCCTTGCCGATGAGTTGCGAGCCGGGGAACTCGTCGACGACCTCAATCTGGTGGCGCAGAACGTCTGCGAGCAGGTCCTTGGCGAGAATCAACTCCTCTCCGACCTCAGCACCGCCACGGCCCTCCCACGAGCCTGCAGGTGGCTCAGTGATGCGGATGCGGCAGTAGGTGACATCAGGTCCGACGGCGAGCCCCACGTTTCCCGGCAGGGTCCACGGCGTGGTAGTCCAAGCGAGGACGGAGGCATCATCGTCGACGAGTTCGAACTTGATGTAGACAGCAGGCTCCGAGACCTCTTTGTAGCCCAGAGAGACTTCGTGGGTGGAGTAACTAGTCCCCGTCTGGGGGCAGTAGGGCAGGACTTTGTGGCCGCGGAACAGTAGCCCCTTGTCGAACATCCGCTTGAGTGACCACCATGCGGATTCGATATACTCGTCGTGCAGCGTAACGTAAGGGTCATCCATGTCAATCCAGAAGCCCATGCGTTCAGTCATCTCGCGCCACGCCTCCTCGTAGGTCCAGACGCTCTCCTTGCACCTCTCGTTGAACGCCTCCATACCATAGGCTTCGATGGCCTCGTTGGACATCAGATCGAGTTTCTTCTGCACCTCTATCTCGACTGGTAGACCATGGGTGTCCCAGCCGCCCTTACGCTCGACGACGTGCCCCTCCATGGTCTTCCATCGGCATACCATGTCCTTGAACAGCCTCGAGATGACGTGGTGGATGCCCGGTCGGCCGTTGGCCGTGGGCGGCCCCTCGAGGAAGGTGAATGGGCTGGCACCGTCTCGGCGCGCCTCGATGGTCGCCTCGAAGGTACCCTCTTTGTTCCATGTCTCCATCAAGGCAGTCTCTAGGGTGACCGGATCGAGGCCACCGGCTGGTTCGGGTACGCCCATCGGCCCGGCGACCTACGGCGCTGTATTGAAGATGCCCCGTTCGCCCATAGGGCGAATTCGTCGTTTAGTAGGATTCAAGAGTGCCCGTCGAAACGGCCGAGCGTGTCTCAGACGGCGACCATCGCGGTAGAGGGAATGACCTGCACCGGATGCTCGGGCAGGGTCAGGGATGCCCTCGAAAGTCTAGAAGGAGTCCTCAGCGCCGAAGTCTCCCACGAGACCGGCCAGGCGATCGTCTCGCATTCTGGGACCGGCCACGACTCCATGGTAGCGGCTATTACCAGCGCGGGCTACACCGCCGACGGTGCCAGCGCCGACTTCAACTGGGGAGACGGGGATGTCTGGAGGAAGTCTGCGAACAACACGAAGTGGTGCTTAATCGGTTGCAGCATTGGCGATTTCGGAACCATAGCAGCTTTCCAGTTTGTATTCACCGACTCGGGATGGAGCCCAATGATGATTATGGCGCTGGCCATGTTCAATGGAATCATGACCTCAATTGCCCTTGAGACCGTCATCCTATCAGCTCAGATGGCACTGAATGAGGCATTCCGGGTGGCAATCGGAATGTCATTGATTTCCATGCTCTCGATGGAAGCGGCGATGAACATCGTCGACCTTGTATTGACTGGGGGGGCCAAACTGACCTGGTGGGTCATTGTCCCGATGCTTGTCGCAGGCTTCCTGACACCTTGGCCCTACAACTACTGGCGGCTGAAGAAGTACGATGCAGCGTGCCACTGAGGGTCCCGGCAACCTTGAATGCACACGTCTTCTACATCGGTCGATGACCGAGATTTCCCGGCAGACTCCTTGGCTCCCGGTAATGATGGCCGTTCTCTTGCTAGTCACCCTATCCAGTCAGCAATTGGTACCGGCCGACCAAAGTGACACACAGAATGACGACACGCAGGTCGACTACGGGATTGCATTCCTATCTCCCTCCGAGGGAGAATGGGTAGAGGGAGAAAGGGTAGAGGTCACCGTATCCACAACGGGCGACCTCGATGAGGAATCACTCGAACTTTGGGTGAACGGCCAATTGGAGGCCACTGAGTCAGTGACTGACTCAGTCTCCTTTGATATCCACGCCTCTGGTTACTCTGATGGGTCTGGGTCCCCAGCCGCCCTTGAGCTCGAGATCCGAGTGGGTACGCACAACGCTGGAAGGCTGAACTTCACAGTAATCTTCCCCCAGAGACTGACCGACAGTCCCGCCGAGGACATCCAGCCGGAGTGGAACACCGAGGGTGACACTCTGCTGTTCAAGTCCTCGAGGGGCCTAGAAGAGGGCGACTATGAGATATACAGATTGTCTCCAGATGGTAGTGAACCTTCGCTGGTGACCACCGAGCAGAGGTACCACGGTTATCCGGGTTGGTCTCCTGATGGCAGCCACGTGGTGTTCAACTCCTGGGTGCGCAATAGCGAATCGGACAGCCACCAGATGGAGATCTTCACGGCGAGCATCTTGACGGGTGAGACTCACAGGGTAACCGACAACGCGGCGTTTGACGACTCGGGCCGGTGGTCGCCGGACGGCACTGAGATAATCTTCTACTCGAACAGGGATGGCACGATGGACCTCTGGAAGGTTCCAGTGAGCGAGACCGGAGAGCCGACGGGCCCACCGCTCAAACTCGTGGGCACGGATGCGAGGGAGCACTGCGGGCGCTGGTCGCCGGACGGTGATTGGATAGTCTACGAGTCGGACCAGAGCGGCAGCAACGATATTTGGGTAGTGTCCTCGGACGGAGAGGGACCGACCCAAGTCACCTTTGACGACTACCAGGACGGCTACCCGGCATGGTCTCCGGACGGCTCACACGTCGTCTACAACTCCGTGCGTGGCATCAACGGTGACCTATACGTCCTCTCGCTCTTCGATGGGGGGCTGCACCGCCTGACTTCCGACACGGCAATTGACGCACATCCCACTTGGTCAGCTGATGGCCGCCACATCGCCTTCCACTCGGACCGTTCTGGGGACTTCGACATCTGGATGGTCGAGATCCCCCTAATCGAGGCACCAGAGGACGTCTCAGTTGCGGGAACCATGGTTCCGGCACACGCATCTCCGCTCACACCCCTCGTGCTGCTCGCAGTGCTTCTAGGAACGGCATCCGGCAACCTTGAATGCCCCCGTTCCCCCCTGAGTACTGATGGGCGAGGTCGTAGCGCTCCTGCAACTCAATCCGACCGTTGGGGACATTGAATCCAATGCCTCTGAGATAGAGCGGGCAGCCGCTCTGGCAGCGAGCAACGGGGCTTCGGTCGCGTGGACCTGCGAGCTCGCAGTGTGTGGGTATCCGCCTCGCGATCTGCTGCTTGAGGACGGATTCGTCGAGCAGTGTCAGGTCGCTGCCAGCGCAGTGGACTCGCCGATACCCCTACTCGTTGGCTCGCCCATTGATTCGGGCAGCGAGCGCACCAAGCCGGCTAACGGCGCTGTGCGTGTCGGACCCGGTGGCAGCGGTGAAGTCACCTGCCGCAAGCAGTTGCTGCCGACCTACGATGTGTTCGACGAGGCCCGCTACTTCGAGCCAAACCTCGACGCGGGCCTTACAACCGCAGCCGGTATGCACCTCGGGGTGACTATCTGCGAGGACGCATGGCAGCATGTGGGTGATGTGCCCAGCGACTACCGCACAGATCCCATAGAGCAGCTGGCGGAGTGGCAGCAGCGCGATGGGCCGCTCGAACTCACCGTCAACCTCTCCGCGAGCCCATATCACCTCGCCAAGGAGGGCGAGCGCGCAGCGCTGGCAAGAGCTGCCGCAGCCACCCTCGGCCACCCGTTCGCACTGTGCAATCAGGTCGGCGGCAACGACGACCTCATCTTCGACGGCCGCTCACTGGTCGCATGGCCCGACGGAACCGTCGTGCAGGCGCCCGGCTGGTGCATGGGCGTGATGCTCGTCGACCTAGACGACCCATCGGCGGCCGGTTGGGTTCCTTGGCCTGAGGGCGAATGCGGACCTGATTGCCGGTGCACTGTGCAAATGGTTGCGCCGGGCGACGAGCCGACTGCACCTGATAGCGGGACTGACCTTCTGAGTGCGATTACCACGGGGCTGGGTGACTACTGCCGCAAGTCAGGCATCAAGAGCCTCGTCCTCGGTATGTCCGGAGGTATAGACTCGGCGGTGTGCACGGCGGTAGCCGCGCGCGCGGTCGGGCCGGCAAGTGTGCTGGGCCTCTCAATGCCGAGCAGACACTCGAGCCAGCACTCTATCGACGATGCGGTGGCGACCGCCGAAGCCCTCGGAATCGAGATGCTATCAGTGCCAATCAACGAGCTTCACGACGAGGCCGAGGAGGCATTGGCGGGTGAATTGGTTTCGGGCGACCCGGTGGCCGCGGAGAACCTGCAGGCGCGCATACGGGGGATGCTGGTGATGGGCGCTGCTAATGCGCGCGGCTCGATGGCGGTGGCAACGGGCAACAAGTCGGAACTGGCAGTCGGCTACTGCACCCTGTACGGCGATATGAATGGAGGCTATGCTCCTCTCGGAGACCTCTACAAGACCCAGGTCTACGAACTGGCTCAGGCCATCAACGCCGACGCTGAATCCATGGGCAACCCCCCTCCCATCACCGAGTCCACCATCACCAAGCCCCCCTCAGCTGAACTCGCCCCCGACCAGGTCGACCAAGACAGCCTCCCACCCTACGCAACGCTCGACGCCATTCTGCATGCTCTCATCGAAGACCTAGCCTCGCCCGAGAGCATCGCCGCTCAAGGTTATGACGATGCCACAGTGGCGTGGGTCGAGGGCAAGCTCAACACCAGCGAGCACAAGCGCTGGCAGATGCCACCGGCTCCGAGAGTCAGCGAGCGAGCGTTCGGCCAGGGTTGGAGGCAGCCTCTGGCAGCCAAGCGCTGAAATCACGATGGATGGCTTGAATAGAAGGGCGGAATGAGGGGGGCGCATGGCAGAGGGATACGCGGACAGGGGCCACATCATGGCCGTAGAATTCGATAGGAAGATTATCGTTTACTGGTGGATAATGGCGAATTTAGGTCTTCTTGCGACAGTGGTTGGAATCATAGCAATGATTGTCTGGATTCCGTTTGGATGGATTGTGCATAAGAAGCAGTTCGAGCACATGAGCGGGGCCCTGACAGACCGCTCAATCAATATGCGCATGGGATGGCTATTCAAGAAACAGCAGAACATTCCCTTGGACAAACTCACAGATGTGTCTATTCACGAGGGCCCAATACTGAACGCATTCGGAGTTGTAAGGATGCAGTTTGAGACAGCTGGTGCTGCACCATTCATCCTCACCGGGGTGAAAAACTCCGATCAGTTCCGCGACCTCGTTCTTCAGCAAAGAGACTCATTGGTTTCCACCCCTCAACAGTCTGCACCTTCAGACGACTCCAACGACGTCCTAGTCGAGATCAGGGATATCCTTCAGCAGATCAATGCGAACCTCACGGGTGATGAAGAGTAGACTCCCGTGGGTTCAGCCTTTGTATCACAGGCCCCCACCTGACTCCATGCAGAGGTGTGGCGTCGATGAAATCAGCTCCGCATTCAAGGCCGGAGAGGAGATATCACTCCTACTGGTGCGCCGTGACTCCCAGAACCCAGGAGTGGCGCGCCTGAGGGCCATCGCTGAGGAGAGAGGAATTCCTGTCAGGGAAGGCTCCAGAAGTGATGTCTGGAGGATGGCGAGGGACACCCGCGACGAGACCCCCGATGTGCTCGCATTGGTCGGCCGCAACCCCGATGCAAGCCTCGAAGAAGTACTCGAACGAGGCGGATTGGTCTGGATGCTCGCCGGGGCGCGCTACCCGATCAACATCGGCTTCACCATCCGCACCGCTGAGGTCAGCGGCGCTGATGCCGTGTTCGTTGACTGCCAGTTAAGCCACAGCGAGCGCAAGGCGGCCCTTCGCGCCTCTATGAAGGCCCACCGTTTCATGCCCGTGCACTGGGTCGACGGCTCGCAAACCATCGATTCAGCCAAGGCTTCGGGGTTCAGGGTGATAGCAGTCGAGGACAGCGGCCAAGTCGGCCCGTGGGATGCCGACCTGACTGGTGATGTGATGTTAATCGTGGGCGGCGAGCATGACGGCATTCCTGACGATATGCTCGCTGCATCGGATCTCGTGGTCCGCATACCGATGAGCGGATTCGTCCCCTCTTACAACCTACAGGCACCGATGGCCGTGGTGGCCATAGAGGCTCAACGGCAGCGTGCCGATTGTGACTAGTGCCTATATTCTCACCAATCTCGGTACAAATGCCATCCAGCAACTCGATTTGAAAAGAACCGATTCGATAATCCGATTGCGTCGTATTGAAGGGGGTCACCATCCGGGAGTCAGGCGTGGACATCCCAGATGACCTGCGCTCGATGCTCGAAGGTGGGCACGGCCCGACTAAGCAGAAGGCCGCTCGCCTAGTGGTGGATCTGGCATCTACAGCGGGAGCCAGCGAGTTCGTTCGCGTTGAGCACGCGCATGTTTCGGGGGTGAGCGTAATCACGGGAGGACATGGACTGCGACGTTTCCTCTCGGACCTCGCTGGTGACTCTGAGGGCAAGGTAGCAATCCCGACGACCCTGAACTCCGCTGGCTGCGACCACGAGCGCATGGAGGAGATGGGCATCGACCACCCAGGCTTTCTGGAGCAGCAGTTCGAGATCGTGCATGCGTATTCGAACCTCGGAATCGAGGCGATTCTGTCCTGCACGCCCTACGACAGGGGCGTGGACACAGGAGAGGGCATCGGCTCGTGGGCCGAGTCCAACGCTGTATGCTTCTCCAATTCCTACACCTCACTGGTCACCAACCGCGAGTCCGGCCTCTCGGCACTCGCCACCGCCCTAACTGGATGGGCTCCATTTTGGGGCTTGCATATCCCCTCAAACCGCGCCCCCAACATCCATGTTCACGTTGAGTGCAAGATGGCCGATATCACCGACTGGAGTGTGCTTGGCGACTGGATAGGCAAGCAGATACTCCCTGAGTGGGATTTGCCATGGGGTCCGATGCCTCGTATCACAGGACTTCCCGAGTGGGCTAGCTTCGAGATGCGCAAAGCACTCACTTCAGCGGCTGCAAACTACGGCTGCCCGCTGCTATGGGCAGATGGACACACTGCCGACGCCCCCACTGTCGACGGCTATCAAGGTGAGCTGACATTCACTGAGGCGGACCTTGCTGAGAGATACCACGAACTCTCCCCTAAGGGGCAGGTCGACCTCGTCGTGATAGGCTGCCCTCAGGCGAGCGTCGGTGAGGCTCGTGCGACCGCGGCGGCCGTCCGTGCGCGGATGGAGTTGGGCGAGAGGATTCCCGACCAACGGCTCTGGGTCTTCATGAGCGGCCACAACCACGACCTCATAGCCGCCGACGGCACTTTGGACGTGCTGGAGGAGGCTGGAGCACTGGTTCTGCGCGACACCTGCCCCGAGGTCACCCCCTACAATCGCTCGCACTACAACCACTTGCTGACGAACTCGCTCAAGGCCGAGCACTACCTGACGAGCGGCCTCAATCGCATGCCTACGAGTGTGACTCCAATCGATCAGTGCGTCGCTCACGCCTTCGACCCTATGCTCATAGGGGGTGAGAGGCCGGTGCTCGGAGCCAGAGGGGCTAAGCCCATGGCTTCCGCCAAGTCGCACCGTACCGGCGAGCACGAATCCTCAGGCAGGGGGATTCCGAGCCAGAGCGAGTGGAGCGTCTCGGGTAAGGCGCTTGTGACCGATGTCCCGATTACCTACCTCGGGTACGTCAACTGCGACACAGGGGTCATCGAGGAGCCCGGCCACCCACTCAACGGGACGGCAATCGAGGACACCGTGCTGATCTACCCGAAGGCCTCAGGCTCGACTGTAGCACCCTTCGTGCTGATGGGGCTGATCTACACAGGCAAAGGCCCTGCAGCCATAGTCAACCGCGACGTCTGCCCACTCTCACTCCCTGCCGCCTCGCTGTTGAGTGTACCGTACGCTCATGGCTTCGAAGACGACCCGACGCTGGAGGTCAACACCGGTGACGGAGTTGAACTGACTCTGAGTGGTGGAAACGTGAATCTCAGGGTCATCACCCGCGTTAGCGAGGATTGATGGCTTCCGGTGCTTCGCACCGGTTCCATGTCTGCGCGTCCAGACCCCGAACCGTCCCGAGAGCAGGACCTAGGCCTGTTCGAAGTGGTAACCCGTGATGGCGCTGCGAGAATCGGACGCCTGCACACCCGACACGGCGCACTCAACACACCGATGCTACTCCCAGTGGTTAACCCCAACCTGCGCACCATCGAGCCACGGGAGATGTGGGAGCGGTACGGCGTTGAGGCCCTGATTACCAACTCCTACGTGATATGGAAGCACGACGATTTGCGCGAACAGGCTCTGGCTGATGGCATTCACACTCTGCTTGACTTTCCAGGAGTCATCGTGACCGACTCCGGGACATTCCAGTCATATGTCTACGGCGACATCGAGGTCGGAGCAGAGGAGATAGTCGCATTCCAGCGTGACATCGGCGTTGATATCGGAACCATGCTCGATGTCTTCGGCCGACCGGACATGAGTCGATCCGAACTCGAGAACTCGGTCGAGGAGACAGCGGCCAGAGCCGAGCAGTCGCTCGATACTGCCGGTCAGAAGACTCTACTAAATGGCCCGGTACAAGGAGGCCTGCATGACGATCTCAGGGCAAGGGGAGGGATTCTGATGGGCGCCGCCGCGGGACAGCACCGGGGCTTCGCAGTCCATCCCATCGGAGGCATCGTCCCGTTGATGGAGAGGCAGCGCTACCGGGAGTTATTCCGCATACTTCTCGCCGCGAGGTCAACCATCCCCCCTCATCGTCCCATCCACCTCTTCGGCTGCGGCCATCCGCTGCTGTTTCCGATGGCCATCGCACTGGGTGCTGATCTGTTCGACAGTGCGGCCTACGCAATCTTCGCTCGAGACGACCGACTGCTCACACCGACAGGCACTGTCAAACTGGCTGACATTCGCGAATGGCCGACCCATTCCGCCGCCCTGTTCGGGCACGAACCTGGCACAGTCAGAGCGATGCGCCCCGATGAGCGCTCGACCCTGCTCGCGCACCACAACCTTGAGGTCACTCAGGCTGAGTTGGCTCGTTGCCGCGAAGCGATTCGGAATGGCACTATCTGGCAACTCGCCGAGCAGCGCAGCCACGCCACGCCGCAACTGCGGGATGCCTTCCTATGGGTGCTCGAGCAGCTGGACGAGTTGGCAGATGACCCGATAGGTGAATCCGTACTGAATCTAATGGCTTCGACCAACCCGGTCAGGAGCGGCGGCGAGCATCTGAGCGACGATGTTGGCATGAGGCCCCACATACTGCATCTCCACGCCCTGCTATCGATGCGCTGGAGGGTGCCGGGCTCGTGGTGGGACGGCTCCGAGGAGGGCCCCAAGAGAACAGTCCTGATAGAAGGGGCAGCCCCGCCGTGGCGCGATTCCGCACTGGGTGCGGTTGTCTCAGCACTTGTCGATGAGCCAAGGAGCGTGGTACTAGTATCAACTCCGCTCGGACCCATCCCGTTCACCCTAGAAGATGTCTCTCCGTGGTGCCACCTCGACGGTCCTGACGACATGTGGATGGAGGTCTACGAAGACGATGAGATTGCAGACAGCCTTGAGGAGATAGGCCTCGATGGATTGCCCCTCGTTCGCATGCCTCCATCTTCAGACTTTGAGCACGAGCGAACCGCTGCGGTACGAGCATGGCTCGACCGCTGCGCAGTGGTCGACAAACTGGCCGTGTTCTGCGGAGTCAGTCCGACAGAAGGGTGCAGGCTGACTGATGGAATGAGCAGCCGCCGCTCTCGCACCGACCGGATGGTCAACGTCCACTCGGGTGACGAGCACATGCTTTCGCCCCGTCTCGCAGATGGCGGCATCACTCTCGCACTCGACGGTGCGCGACACCTCAACGACCTGAACCCCAACCCTCCCGTAGCCTTCGACGAGCCGATCGAGGACATCGGTTCGGACCACCCTGGAATCCCTCGGGTGTGGTTGCTTGACGATGCCATTCCATTTGTCGGACGTGGCCGCAATGTAATGCATGGTTACGTGCTTGGCGCTGACCCCCATCTCATTCCGGGTCAGCCCTGCCTCGTGGTCGACGGAAACGGCGGACTGGTCGCCCATGGCACCGCAGTCACTACCGCACTGGAGATGGCGCACCTCAAGAAGGGAATAGCGGTGAGGGTTCGTGACGGAGCCCTGAGGGACTCCTGAGTCTCACTTCCTCGCCCCGGTCGGGGATTAGTTCAAGTGGCGCACTTACTAGCGGAGTTCGACTCCCCTTAGGGAGTCGAGGGTCACAAATGAGCACAGAATTGAACGGTGGACCGGTCATCACAGCCCACAATCTGCGCAAGATGTACGGCCCCCACCTCGCGTTGGACAACATCAATCTCGAGATTCCTTCTGGCGCAGTCGGCATCCTCGGTCCGAACGGCGCCGGCAAGTCGACCCTGTTCAAGTGCCTGCTAGGGCTGATTAAGACGACCTCGGGAGAAGGCACCGTACTAGGTTACGACATCAGGACCGAGGGCGACAAGATTCGCTCTAAGATTGGCTACATGCCTGAGTACGACGCTCTCGATCCCGGATTGGCCGCAGTCGACCAGGTCCGCTATTCCGGCGAGCTTCTGGGCATGAACCCGGCCCACGCCACTCAAAGGGCTCATGAGGTACTCGAGTACGTCGGGCTGAAGGACCAGCGCTACAGGAAGATCGAGACATTCAGCACCGGTATGAAGCAGGCCGCCAAACTGGCTTGCGCCCTCGTCCACGACCCTGAGATTCTGATTTGCGACGAGCCAACCAACGGTCTCGACCAGAGGGCCCGCGAGTTCATGCTCCAGACGCTCAGACGCACGGTCTCCGAAGGCGGCCGCTCAGTCTTGATGAGCAGCCACGTCATGGACGATGTCCAGGATGTATGTGATCGCATCGTGATGATCCATAAGGGAAAGATCGTAGTACAGCGTCGAATCGAGGAACTAACCAAACAGGTCGACCGGGAGATCGAGATTTCGGTCTGGGGCGGTGCCAGCCGCATGCATGCAGCACTTGTGGGACGCGGTTTCGGAGTCCGCAGACTCGGTCGGGTGCTCCGCATCGACCGCGTTGACGACAACACAACATTCGTCATCCTCGAAGCCGCCGCCGAGGCTGGTGTCCAAGTCCGGCAGATGCAGGAGTACGAGCCCGACCTAGAGGACATATTCCTACTGATTATGGATAAGCTCGGAGCCGAGGTCAAGGGAACCTCGGAGTTGATGACTGAGAGCCACACCGGAGGTGGTCCGCCTGAGTGATGACGGAGTCGACATAGGAGGCGGCAAGACCCGAATGGAGGTCGCCTACGGATCCGGCGATGGCGACGACGAGGCTCAGGCTATAGTGGCCAAGAAGGAGGCAACGCTAGGGGCAGTATTCGACCAGTCCTACCGTCCATGGGGGGGCGAACTGGGCCCGAGGTGGGTGAGGAACTACGCCATCTTCAGGCATCATGTCTACGGCCTCTTCAGAGGCACGGGGCACCGCCACTATCATCCGATGGTGAAACTGACTATCCTCATCATACTGTTGTTCTCTCTGTTACCCGTGCTAATGCTCTTCCTCGCCTCTCTTTCAGGTGGTGGCGAGTTAGGGGATTTCACTGCAAGGATGTGGGGCATCAACCGCTACAACCTGTGGGGCCAGGTTCTGGGCTACTTCCCTCGGAACCTGTGCTGCTGGCCCCTTCTGACCGCCTTGGTGGTAGGGGGGATGATCTCTGACGACCGCAGGAACGGAACCAGCGCCATCTACTTCTCGAGGCCCGTCACGAGGTTTGACTACACCGCGATGAAGTACCTCAGCGTAGCAGTTGTACTGGGCTTCGTCATCATCCTGTCGTACTTCGTATACTACACCACGGCCATCATCTTCAACGCCGAGGGGTGGGCATACCTCGTCGACACCCTCCCGATGTTCTTGGGCGGATTGCTAGCAGGAATCCTCGTGGTCATCACCTACACCTCTATCGGGCTCGCACTGTCGAGCATCAGCCAGAGCCGCTTCTTCGCTGCTATCGCCTTCCTCGGTCTGATTTACGGTACCAAACTGCTCGCCCTGCTGATCGACCTCCAGTTCGACTCCTCCATCCTGTACATCCTCAGCCCCTACGACTGTCTCGCCCACATCGGTCAGTGGCTACTTGGCTTAGATCAGAACTACGAACATCCCCTGTCCTTCTCGATAGTTTCGATATTGGCGATTAACGCCGCTTGCATCGGACTGCTGACAGCACGCGTGAGCTCCTTGGAGGTGACGAGGGAATGAGTGATTCGAAGACTCCCGCAGTCTTGGTGGACCAAGCATCGAAATGGTACGGACAGGTCATCGGACTCAACGACATCTCTCTTGCCATCGATGGCGGCGTGACTGGTGTACTCGGCCCCAACGGGGCCGGCAAATCGACCCTGTTCAAGCTCCTTATGGGCCGACTGAAACCCAGCCAAGGCAGTGTCCGGCTGTTCGGCATCGACCCGTGGTCCAGCACCGCACCGTATCGCAGAATCGGATACGTGAGCGAGTCAGAGAGGATGTACGACTGGATGACCGGACTCGACTTCGTTACCACTCTGGCAAGGCTCCATGGCATGACTCGCGAGGAGGCTACGGCCAGAGCCGAGCACGTGCTGGACTTCGTAGGTCTCACCGATGTTCGGAACAAGGAGCTAGGAAAATACAGCAAGGGCATGAGGCAACGCGTCAAGATAGCCCACGCACTAGTCCACGACCCCGACCTTATCATCCTCGACGAGCCGCTGCACGGCTGCGACCCAATCGCCCGGACCAGTATCATGAGCGTCATCCGCGAGCTTGGCTCGCAGGGCAAGACCGTGCTGATATCGAGCCACATTCTCGAAGAGATAGAGCGCATTACCGAGCAGATCGTCATACTGCACAACGGCAGACTGCTCGCCCTAGGAAACCTGCACGCCATCAGGGGACTGCTCGACAAGCACCCCCATAGGATATTGCTGACATGCGACGACCCTCGCAGACTCGCCTCTAAGTTCATCGCCGAGGACCCGGTCCACGGTGTGAGCTTCCCTGAAGAAGGCCAGTTGGAGATCCAGACCAACGACCTCTCTGAGGCTCATTCCATCCTGCCCCGTGTCATAGTTAATTCAGGGACTAACGTGACCTCGATTGAGAACCCAGACGACAACCTCGAATCCCTGCTGGGGTACCTCGTAGGAGGTGATTCGTGATGGATGAGAAGGGCTGGGCTCTGAGTGAGACGGTGTGGACGCGCTTCGACCGTAAGGCCGGTGCGATAACAGAGCTCACCGTAAGGCAACTCAGGCACCGCGTCTCGACCTGGGTGGTGCTCTCCGTCGGCGTCCTCGTGATGGCCCTGCTGCTGGCCTTCTACACCGACGGCATCAGGGAGGGATTCGAGCCCTACGACGATGATCAAGATTCTGTGGATTGGGACAACGACGGCTATCCTAGGGGCCAGGAGGATAAGTTCGGAACCAGTGACTGGGACGGCGCTGAGTACCCCGGCTCCGGCTACTACGAGGCAGACGGCGATATAGACTGGAACGACGATGCAAGATTCCACTCTGGCAACCACACTTGGTATGGAGAGGGCTACTTCGAGGCTGATTGGCTAGACACCGACTACTCCGGCAACCGATGGTCGGGCATCATCGACTGGGAGGATGTGGAGTCTTGCCCTGAAGGGCAAGTCTCCGAAGACTGGTGGCAGGAGTGGGGAGAGGCCTGCATCTACGAAGACGGCTCCTACTTTGTCAGTGGGAGATTCAAGGCCTCAGGGTCAGTCAACGTCCCCGATAACCTCTACATGGAGTGGGGGCACATGACCGACGAGTACTACGTCGAACCCGACCCGGCCTCGATGTACATCGACGAGGACGGTATCCTATGGGACGGCAGGGATGTCTCCGAGATCGGCAACGAGATCGACGATGACGGAGACTGCCTCCTTGTGATGGACGACTCGAATGGAAACGGAATTCCCTGCGATGTCGTCTGGATTCTCGACGCCGACGGCGATGAGATAGTCGATATTCGTGCGGATTTCAATGTGAATGAGGACCCCGCGGAGGGAGAGTACGTCGGCGAGTCATCGCACAGGACCTTCATCATCGGGACTGGTAAGATGGCCTTCGTGATGCTGCTCGGGATATTCATCCCGTTGTTCCTCGCTCTTGGCCTGGTGAGGGACGAGACCGAGAACGGCACACTGCACTACCTTCTCTCAAAGCCGATCCACCGTGCCGAGTTTATCCTCTACCGGTTACTCGGCTATCTGCTTCTGGCAGGAACATACATCCTCGTGTTGGTACTGCTGATGGCGCTGATAACCTCGCTCATAGGGCCGGGCGAGAGCCTGATACGACTGTCTGACTTCCCCGTTTGGCTGGGAATCGGCCTGGCGACCATACTGGTGTTAGCTGCCTATGGGGCGATGTACAATACGTTGGGCCTGATATTCCCCAAGTACGGCGTCTACATGTGCATTATTCTAGGAGTCTGGGAGTTCGTTATGGGCATATTCACGATAACCATGCCCTCAGCGACGGTGCCGATGCTGTCAGTCTCCCACTGGGCCCTGCAGATGATAGATGCCATCGTACTGATTGCATGGCCCGACACCCTGCAGTACTCGCAGATGGCCGATGCCTTCGGGTTCGACTCTCCCCTCCCCTTCTTCTGGCAGCCTCCGGTCCATACGCTCGAAACTCAGAGCCCGGTGGCAGCCCTTCTGGTCAGCATCGCCGTCCTACTGGTGATTACCCTTGGAATGATGGCCATCGGGCAGTCCAGTTTCAAGAACCGAGAGATAATGTGAGGCGGTAGCTCGATGGAGAAGTTCGTAGGCGATTTGTCCTCTCTGTGGCGCCTCGACATTATGCCGGCAATCCCACGCCTCTCATGGTGGTGGTACTGGGTCATCATGTACGTTCCCGACCCGGATATCCCGTCGCGCTCACGCCAGCTGATGATCCTCTGGTCGACCAAGGAGACACCAGCGATCCGCGTCAGCGGTCACTGGTGGAAGCCAGGCTCGCGAATGTCCGTGGATGAGCACGGAGGGCACGTTATACCCGGGATGGTCTGCGCCTGGTGGTATGATGGCAAGCGCATGTTCGAACCGTTGGTTATCAGAGAGTGCAGGATGGCCGTTGTGGACGATAAACACCCACTCTGGCCCGGCCGGGGGACAGGAGAGGGCGCGGGCGCGGTAGTCCCGATACTCGATCAGGACTTCTCGTTGGGGATGCGCCCCGGGAACGAAAGCATCTGGCTTTGCCTAACCAGTGATGCCGAGGCACGGGCCAAGGGCTCCCCTACGTCATTCGAGGCTGAACTTGAACCTTGGTGGGGCCCGCCTAGCACCCTGACCTACAAGAACAACATCTACGGGCTTGGGATGGGGTATGATATCCTCAGGCTGCAGGGGACCAAACTCAAACTCAAAGTAGACGACGAGGAGTTCGAAGGCACGGCGTATTTCCAGAAGGTCTCGGTGCAGGCCCCCTCTTTCCCATGGTACTGGGGCATGCTGCACTTCGACGACGGCTCCTACATCGACTGGTTCATGCCGCACAGTACTCCCAGTATGAGCTCGATGGATGACACTCCCTGGCGTCGCCGACACTTCTTCCGCACCCCTTCGATAGGGACCGGCATATTCCATGACGCGAAGCGTGGCAGGACAGAAAACTTCGCACGCTGCGAGGTCGAGGTGGCCGAACCAGACGACGACGAGGAGCCACTGAGGGACAATCAGGGCAACCTCCTACCAAAGTTCAGAATCAGACTATGGAACGGCCGTACGCAGATTTCGATCGAGGTTCGCGCGTGCTCACGGGCACGCTGGACCTTCGACCAACCCACGCGCGCGGGCATGGTGAGTCACTTGACGTACAACGAGTACCCGCTCGAGGTCGATCGTATCGCGATACTCGACGAGCAGGGCCTACGCAGTGTTGACGACTACGAGTGGATTCACGGCAACGCTGAACACACGTGGGGCATTCTGCACTGAGTCACTTCGGCTTGCAAGCCCACCTTCCGCACCGTTCATAACGGTGGGCCCACCAAGGTGTCACCGGGGGAGTAGAATGAGTGAGGAGGACTTGGTCACAAGAGCAGCCCAACATATCACACAGGGCGATTTCATGGGGGCGATGGCCCTTTTCGATTCCCATGTCGAAGCCAATCCTGACGACCCCGCGGGATACCACGGATGGGCCGAGTCAGCACTGTTTGAGATTCAGCAGAACGGCAACATCGATGACAAGGGAGGCGACCGCATCAACGAGGGACAGGTGGCCGCCTACTTCCGCAAGGCCTCGGGCCTGGAGCCTGACAATGCGGAGTACCTAGCCGCTCACGCAAACGCGCTGCTCGAATTCGACCGCATCCCGATGGCCGTACGCGAGTTCCAGAAGTTACGAGATCTCGGAACCTCCTCTGATGAGGTCGATGTCTCGTTCCATCTGTACGAGGCGGCCCGCATGCTGATTGACGCCGTCGACCTCAAGACCGACTTCGACCGAAGCCACCCCTTCGCCCAGAAGTTCGTCCCAGTGGCCATTGAATTCGCTTTGCTCGGCCTCGGATTTCCGTCAGCTGACGAAGCCGCCGAATACCTCGCTAAAGAGGAGTGATCGGGGGAGTGCCCTTGGAAAGCGACCGTGTGATGGTCGCTTTCGGCTACCATGGAGATGCATTCCATGGCTCCCAGGTCCAACCCGGGATCAGGACCGTCGAAGGTTCTCTGAGGCTGGCCTTGGAGAGGCTTGGATGGTGGAGCGAGAACTGTCTGGAGATATCCAGTCGCACAGATGCTGGCGTAAGCGTGAGGATGAACCTCGCTCGAATCGACCTGCCCAGTTCTGTGTCTGGGTCGATTGAGGAGAGTAATCTGCTCAGGGCGATGAACAACAACCTGCCCATAGGGATGGTGGTCTGGAAGGCGAGGAAAATCCCGCAGGTCACGCGTATCAGGCATTCCTCCTCGAGGCACTACCTATACCGCACAGAGGTTATTTCAGATTGGCCCCAAGAGGTGGATGAGAAACTGTTCAACGAGGCCTGTTCCCTGATAGAGGGCCATCATGACTTCACCAACCTATGCAGATTGGAGGAGGGAAAAAATCCTGTCAGGACTGTGGACGAATGCATCCCCTGGATGTCTTCCGACGGCAGGGTTATCGGTATCTCGGTGAAGTCCCAGGCGTTCCTCTGGAACCAAGTTCGTAGGATAGCCAGTGCCATTTCCGGGGTCGTCTCCGGAAGGAACACTCTGGATGATATCCGCTCTGCTCTAGAGAACCCAGAGGACCCCTTGGATATGGGGCGCTCACCCTCGGACGGATTGATGCTGTGGGCCATCGAGAACGAGGAGTCCGATGGCATGACCGATGGCTCGATGCCGGATACCAGTTGGTTCTCGACACCACCAAGGGACTCGCGCGAGCACACGAGATGGCTCGCTCTCGCCCGACTCGAGATGGCGACGCTGCTGGAGCGCGAGTGGCTAAAGCGACTCAACTGAGGCGAATCCTGACTTCGTCACCGTCCTCGCAGGGCAGAGCCTCGCGTAGGAACGACGACGAGATCACCTCGGCAGTCTCTGTGTGGCGAGTCAGGTCGGGGATGAGGATGGCGCACTCAATCCACTCGTCACCACCCCTGGTTATTTCGGCATCGAATGCGGTCGCGCCGCCGAACGAGCGCCCGTCTCGCTCGAAACCGTGGATTCGGAGTGGCTTCGCCCCCTCTGCCCCCTCTCCCTCTTCGAGGCCTGCTATGACTCTCAGACTCTTGTAATCGGCGAGGTTGTCGCCGTACAGACTGATGTTGAGTGTGCCAGGCCAGGCCCCCGCTCCTAATACTCTCTTGAACTGGTTCTGGTAGTGCGGCTGGGCCATGAACACATGGGCTCGGCCAAGACCACTCGCAACGACCCCCTGCAGATGCACGCGACTGCCGCGCGGCGACCGCTCATAATGTTCGGCATTGTGAATCAAAGCGCAAAGTGTTGGCCCTGTCTGCCCACGTTCCACCCTAGGTCTGAGACCTCCTCGTCCTGGCTCGAGCCCGACTCGAGGAGTGGGTTGGAATGATTCAGGTGGATGAAGTGTATCTCGGGATCTTCCCCGACCCTCTCCCCCAGCCTCGCTATTGTCTCGGTGACCGTTGGATGTGGTATCTGTGACATATCCCTGCCAGGCAACTCGTCCGAGTCCCAGAATGAACCATCGACAAGCGCGATGTCAATGCCTAGGAGGGACAGCCACTGACGCACAGAATTCGCCCCATGTCTTGCCAGCGTTTGCCCCCAGTCATCGTGATCGGGGAGGAACAGCAGGGAACGCATCGGCCCCCTGATGACGATAGCGTGGGTGTCGGCGAACTCGTCCCTGTGAGGAACGGGAATGAACTCCATTTCAAAGCCGCAGTCAGCGCTGGGCTTGAACCGCTCCATCGAGGCGACCTCAGATGGGCTGAAGGGCGATAGGGAACTTCTACTGCCAAGCTCTTCTATCACAGAGGGACTCGCGAACAGAGGCAAACCGGAGCAACCCATCACCTCGTCACCGAACTGACCCAGACCATCGATATGACCCAAGTGGACGTGCGTAAGGGTGACTGTGTCCGGCCGGGCTACGCCGTCCGCTCCGATGGCTTCGGCCCACAGCCTCATCTGGTCAGGCAGCGAACGGCTCGCCTCAATCAGGTGAAGACTACCGTCACTTCCTCTAATCCCGCAGGCGACTGGATGCCTGCGCAGCGAGTGGTCCGCATGCGCAGCCATGCATCTCGGGCACGAGCACCCTGCATGAGGCACGCCTCCGTCCTGCGCTGTACCGAGCAGGACCAGAGTCACCCCCGTGCCGGACATCAGTTGGCGGTGAACAGCATCGGAAATGAAGCAGTCGGGTGCTGAAAATCAGGTATGTTGTTCCGATGGAGCCATGAACCGGACCGGTATTTGCGGGCTATGGCGGCTGACCTGTCGTGGATGCGCGAGCGCTACGAGCAACTTCGTTCGCAGGGACTCGACTGGAATCCTCCAACGCTGCAGTCGGCCAGCGAGCCGCGTTGCATCATCGACGGTCAGGAGATGGTAATGCTCTCGGCCAACAACTATCTCAATCTCTCAACCCACCCAAAAGTTGTCGAAGCCTCCATCGAAGCCACTAGGAAGTACGGGGCAGGTTCGGGCTCGGTCAGAGCCATCGCAGGCACCCTCGATCTCCACTTAGAGGCGGAGCGAATCTGCGCCCAGTTCAAACAGGTCGAGGCGGTGCTGATATATTCGTCAGGATACACGGCAAACGTCGGCCTCATCCCGACACTTGTGCGCGGCTCTGAGGACATCATCATCTCCGATGAACTCAACCATGGTTCCATCATTGACGGCGTCCGCTTGACCAAGGCCTCGCGAGCTGTATACCAGCACAACGACATGTCCGCGCTTGAGCAGATTCTGAGGGAGCATTCCGGGAGCGAGAGGAAACTGATCATCACCGACGGCGTGTTCAGCATGGACGGCGACATCGCGTTGCTTGACGAGATTACCGAGCTCGCCGACGAGCACGACGCGATGGTGTTTGTCGACGACTGTCACGGCGAAGGTGTCCTCGGCGAAGGCCGCGGCATCGTCGCGCACTTCGGTCTGCAGGGCCGGGTGAACTTCGAGATTGGCTCCTATTCCAAGGCTCTGGGCGTGCAGGGCGGCATCGTCGCCGGTAGCGAGGAGGTCCGCAGACACGCTCTCAATCACAGCCGCTCTTGGTTGCTCTCGGGCAGCCAGCCCCCCGGAGTCGCCGCCGCGCAGAAGGCAGCGATAGAGGTGCTGATGTCAGAGCCTGAGCACGTGCAGAGGCTGTGGGAGAACACCGATTACTTCCGCGGCGAACTCGATTCAATGGGCTTCGACACCGGGGTGAGCGAGACACCGATCATCCCCGTTATGTGCGGCGAGAGTGGACTGGCTCAGAACCTCTCGGCAGAACTGCGAAAGGTTGGAGTCATGGTAGGTGCCATTGTGTTCCCGATGGTGGCTCGCGACAAGGCCCGGGTCAGAACGCAGATGTCCGCAGGACTGACCCGCGAGGATATCGACGACGTCTTGGGCAAGTTCGAGTCTTGCGGACGTGAATTGGGACTGATATGAGGGCGATGAGATGACGACGCAGACAACTGAGGCCAGAGAGAGACTGCTTGTGATATGGTTGGTTGCCTCGGCCTTCGGCATTATGTTCGCCGTACTGTCTTGGTTGCAGGAGTCAGGACTTCTGCCTCCTGCTGACGAACTGGGTTTCTGGAAGGGACTCCTAGCTGTTCTGACAGGGCTCGTACTCTACTGGATTGTCGCCCGCAACATCCCCGGAGGTCCCGGCGATGAGTGAGTTGGGTCGCTGGCCGATTAGTTGCGATATCCCTGTACAGTGGGGTGAGATGGATGCTCTCAACCACGTCAACCACACTGTGTTCATCAGGTGGATGGAGACGGCGAGGATGCACTATTTCGTCGCCTGTGGATTCACCGACCTGCTTGAGCAGGAGGGAATAGGGCCAATTCTCGCGGGTCTCAATGTGGACTATCGCGCCCCCGTAACCTTCCCCGACACAGTCACGGTGCACACCACCATTACCAGCATCGGCACATCTTCGTTTCAGATGGGATACACGCTGACGAGCGCAGCCCTAGGGGGTCAGAAGGTAGTAACGGCCACTGTCTCGGGGGTGGTTTTCGACTACAACGCCAACCACAGCACGCCGATGCCCGACAGCCTCCGGGCTAGGATACTCGAACTCGAGGCGAGTGGCAGCGGCTAGCCCGAGGCCTCGACCACTTCGTCAAGCTCCTCGTCATCAATATCGGCAGCATCTTCAGTTGGAGCCTCGGCAATCGTCTTGCGCATGCCCTCGAAGGGCATCAGGCCACGGTCCAGCCTATCCAGTATCCTCCACCTGGGCGCGTACGACAGGTGAACGTAGAACGGCCCGGGGAAGACCAAGAGGAACCACCCAAGCCAAGTGGCGTACTCGGGAATCCCGTCCATCATCGAGACAGAGAGTAAGATCAGTCCGATGAAGGGGAACGGGAACAAGTACCTCCGGCGGTTCTCGAGACGAATCGGTGGGCGCTTTACCATAGAGGCCACGAAGGACGAGAAACCACCTAGAAAAGCCGTCATAGTCACTAGGATGAGCGTCTGCATCCCCCATTCTCGGATTATCTCCCCCAACTCATTCCCATCCGCATTCCCTTGGTATCCGTATGGGAGCAGTAGGGTCAGTCCAATCAGTAAACCGTAGAAACCACCGACGAACACAGGGTGGGAGACGGTCAGAGGGTAGCGCAGGAACATTCGGCTCAGCGAACCCCCTTCCAGCATGTGCCTATGGTCGGGGTCGAGCTCATCGAGCCTGTCACGCCAGTCAGACACGAGCATGCGCGCATACGCCCCCACTATCACCGTTGCGGGGACAAATCGTCGTTTTTCGACCCTCAGGGTGATTTCCATCCACCAATCAGTTTGACGGAACCGGTCGGTAGGTCCCACTCGGGCTCATCGGCAGCAGCATCCCTGATGAAAGGCATCAATCCCACACGCAGCCTAGCTATGTCGACACCCCAGATTCCGTGCTCGACTCCATCGAGCCTCCTGATTAACTTAGAAGCCATGTTCACGACACCTCGGACCTTGCCGCGCTCGTAGTTGTACAGCAAAGCCGCGCACTGTATCATGCCTTGGACAGCGTCGATCTCCGCTCTGCACTCTCGAGGCTTGAGTCCCTTCCAGAGGTCCTCCCAGGATTCGTGCGCATGCCAGAACTCAGCCTGGTCGAAGAGTTCGCAACCCTCGATGAACAGCCCTTGCTCCTCCTCAGACAATTCACTCCAGTCAAGCAGTGTAGGATCGTGTGGCAGGGGTACACTCATTTCGCCTCTCCCCTCGCTGATTCTATTGTCGGAGAAGTTATCACGTGTTCCCCTCTAGGTGCGATGATTGGAGCATTAACATGGGCGGCGAGGACACACTCTACACAATAACAGAGACCGATCTCGACTCCGGCCTGAGAGGGGTCCCGGTAGGAACCTGCAAGACCTCCTATGTCGACCCGATTGAGGGTGTCCACTACGTCGGCTATCCTGTGGGAGACCTAGCCAACCTCGAGGAGGAGGATGTGATATTTTTGCTCATGCACAAGCATCTGCCCACACCAGATGAGTCCAAGGCGTTCCATGCTGAACTCGCACACAGGGCTGAGGAGATTCCAACCGGTGCACTGCGCGTGCTAGAGTCACTGACTCCTGGAAGCGGTCACCCGATGGACTGGCTAGCAATCGGGATTATGTCGCTGGGTGCCGCTGACACCACCGGTGACGCACGGTCTGACTCGATGAACCTCATCGCTAGGATGCCGGAGTTGATGGCCCGGATATTCCTGCTCCGAGGAGGCAAGTCGGGAGAACTCAGGCCACGCAAGCCCGAACTCGGGCTGGTCGAGAACTTCGTCCACATGCTAGGAGTCGAGGGTGCCGAGGCCGAGCGGATGGAGCGCATGCTGCGATTCTTCTTCATACTGCACATGGACCATGGCGGCGGCAACCTCTCGACCTTCTCAGGTAAGGCCGTCGCCAGCGGGCGTGCCTCGATATACGCCTCTATCGCCAGCGCCATGAACGCGCTGTCGGGTCCTCTACACGGACGCGCCAATCAGGCTTGCCTTGAGTTCGTCCAGAGAATAGGGACCTCGGACTCCGATGAGATCGAGACCTTCGTGCGCTCGGAGTTGGCGGCCCGCCGGCCAATCTACGGTTTCGGCCACGGCGTTCTTCGCGCCGAGGACCCCCGGGCTAAACTCTTGATAGAACTCGGCGAGGAGATATGCCCTGATGACGAGAACTTCCGAACCGTCACTGCCCTTCGAGAGGTCGTACCCCCAATCCTGAAGGAAATACCAAAGATCAGCAATCCGTACCCCAACGTCGACCTTGCCAGTGGGAGTCTGCTGAACTCGGTTGGCTTCCATAAGCCGGACTACTACACGACATTCTTTGGCTGGGCGCGAGTCGCTGGAATCTGCGCGCAGATACTGGATGAGCGAAATGCGCGTGAGGGCCGTGGCACACCGATTTACCGGCCGAAGTACATCGCCAGAGATCAGCCGCACCGACGACTCGATTGATTAGTCCGTGTCGCCCGCTCCACGATGCCCAATCAATCTTGGACTGCCCCATGGTAGCCCATTCTCAGCCTCTGCGGCCCACTTGTCTTCTGACCCATCCCAGAACATGCGATGGCCCTGCTCGGTGACTATTTTCCTCTTTCGGCTACTATCTAATTCGGGCCATGTGGGAAGGGATTCTCCCGCTTCCCTGATCAGGTCACCTCGCTCTGAGTCCGAGGCAGCATCGAGGCGCCCGCGCCACTCATCGTCGAGCGGCTGGCTGGCGGGCCTCATCCAGCGTGCCTTGCCATCGGGTAGAGAGAAGACACTCGGGTCCATATGATCGGAGATGAGCGATATTCCCGCTTCCAGCATCGAAGTCTCTAGTTCCAGCGGCGCAGGCCACACATGCAGCCCCATCCCTGCTCGAGCCCTGTTGAGGCGCTCGAGCCCCCTCCCACTGATTGCCATCGGTGTTCCGGGATGTGCGAAACGCTCCCATCCCTGCAGATACTGGAGGGCCATTGCAATGGCAGGCATCCCTTCCTCGCGATGCTCCTTGATCAGGCCTGTGACCGTGCTGAGCACGAAGCTCGGGGTCCCGACGAGTCGTTTGATCCAAAAACTGCCCCAAGGTCTGAGGTATGGTGACAGGCGAGTTACTGGAAGCCCGAATCCTACTGACTTGGCGACAGGTCCGATTCTCGGGCTGAAGCTGTACACCAGTGCGGACCGGTCGGGCAGGTCAAATGGGTCAAGACTCTCTTCTAGGAGTCTCATCATGGCACTCAGATGAGCGTCGACATCGTCTATCTGCGCTGCTGGATGCGGAACTTTGAACTCGATGTTCGCAGTCTTTCCACCGGCTTGCCAGACATCCGTTAATACTCCTTGAGAGAGCACCTCATCGAATGTCACGGTTCCTAGGGAGCGTATTTCGCTGGTACTCATTCTCTCGATACTCCTCTCGAATTTGTCCCCCTCTCCAGGAACCAGTTCGTTGTGGTAGACCACGAACTCGCCGTCGCTGCTGAGGCGAAGGTCAAATTCGATTCCGTCAGCGAACTGCATGCCATGCAGCAGCGCTGCGAGTGAATTCTCCTTGGGTTGGTCCCAGACAGTCATGCCAACACTCCACGCGTGCGGTGTCCAGTCCAAGAATGCAATGACGGAACATGTTCACCTCCTCCCCAATGCTCAAACCCTCAGACCTCCAGCGCCACCTAGGTAGTGCCATGTCAGACACAGTTGAACTAGACCGCGCATCAGACCCTCAAGCAGTACGCGGTTACGCATTCTACGATTGGGCCAAGTCCTCTTTCGAGACCAGCGTCACTACCGCGGTGCTACCCGGATGGTTCGCTTACATATTCCTGAAGGCGAACGGGTTGGAGGCAAGCGTCCTCGGCATGGAAATGACCAGTGATGCGATATGGTCCTTCTCTGTGACTATCGCTGCCCTTTTCGTTGCCATTCTCGCTCCCTCCCTCGGAGTCATAGCCGACCGACGCGCCATCAAGATATGGTGGCTAAGGATTCTGACCTACTTAGGGGCCGGGTCAACATTCATGCTCGCCTTCGCCCCGATGCTTGGAATTTCCCAACAGTGGGTCTGGCTGATTGTGATGTTCCTGATGGCAAACGTTGGCTTGAACGGTGCGGGGGTGTTCTACAACGCTCTCCTCCCTCATTTGGGCACCGACGACGAGATGGATGCCATTTCGAACAAGGCGTACGCCTACGGCTACCTCGGCGGCGGACTTCTTCTAGCAGTCCACCTCGGCATGTGGATGACTCTCACAGGGGATTGGATTATCCCGTTCATCATGGCCTCATCCGGCGTCTGGTGGCTAGGATTTGCTTGCCTGACCTTCGCTTGGGTGCCTGAGCCGCCGATTGAGAATGAGATGGAAATACTCGGGGTTGCCGACTCCGCGAAGTTTGCCTTCAGTGAACTGAAGACGACCCTCGGGCAAATCACTCGCTTCCGCACTCTGTTCATTTACATGCTCGCCTACTTCTTCTTCATTGACGGCATTAACACCGTCACAGCTCTAGCTGGAATCTACGGGGTCACAGTACTCGGCCTGACCATCGGGAATTTGATCGCCATCATCCTAGTAATCCAGTTCGTGGCCGCACCTTGTGCAATCGGCTTCACCAAACTCGCGGCGAGGACCTCCACGCACCAAGCTCTCTCATTCTCGTTGGTCATGTGGGTCATAGTCATCTTTGGTGCGTTATCCTTCGCCCCACTGGTTCTCGATTCGCATGACGAGTATGACCTCCAGTTCGATTGGGACATGGACGGCGATGGAATCGCCGATTTCGAGGACGATGACACTGATGGTGATTGGTACTCCAATGCGGCTGAGACAGAGGCAGGAACCGATCCGCTGGACCCTTCAAGCACCCCCAACCCCAATCCATCGATATGGTTGCAGCAACGCCTAGCTGGAAAGGGCCAGTATGTCGTATCCGTCGGCGACAGCACCTACGATAACGGCCTGTCTCAGAGCGAGGAGGAGCAGGCTTGGGGATTAGAATGGTCAGATGTCCTCCCTCTACACTTCGTCGATAACGAAGCAGGGGACACAATCTACGAGTTCAACGATCCCTCTGGCCCAGCAACCTCGGTCTTGAATGTCAGCAGAATATCTGATTTCACCTCTACCTTCGACGAGGACAGCCGCTTGAGCATGAGTATTCAGGGTGGGGATTTGGACGGCACCACCGCACTGGGCGACGACCACCCTACGAGTCTGGGGGATGGTCCGCTGGATTTCGTATCTGATGCCGCTCGTGACAATCTTTGGGGACCCCTCGGATTCGGAGTCTTCCTCCAGTTCCTGCTACTGGGTTGCATGGCGGGAGCTCTGCTGGGCGGCTCCCAGGGACTGGCTCGCAGTATCTTCGGCCAGATGGTACCTGAGACCCGCAGCGCCGAGTTCTTCGGATTCTTCGGATTCTTCGGCAGGGTGGCGGCAATCCTCGGACCGCTCCTGTATGGCACTCTCACAGTGATGTACGACAGCAGAGTTGGGATAGCCAGCATCTGCGTCTTAATCGTCATCGGCGCGGTTATGATGAAGTGGGTCGATGTCGACGACGGTCGCCGTGCGGCTATGGAAGAGGATGCACGCAACCGCGGCATCAGCCTCGAGTCCGAGTGAGCCTGTCGATGACCAGTGCGAACTCGAGCAGGACCAGCATAGGTCCGCCGACTAGGAAGAGTGAGAGCGGGTCGGGTGGTGAGAGTAGCGCGCCCACCAGCAGAGCGGAGAACCAGAAGACCCCGCGGTTTTCCGTGATTGTGGAACGTTCGATGACATCGTAACGCAGCAGCAGCAGGGCCGCAAGAGGGACTTGGAATCCTAGCACGGAGGCGAAGTACAGCCCAATGATGAAACCAATCCATGATTGCAATTGCCAAGTCGATTCGAGTCCCGATGCAGCTGCATCCTCCGAGAGGTACTGCAACAGCATCGGGACCAGTATCTCGTGTGCGTACATTGCGCCCAGTACTACTAGGGCCGTGGAGCCAAGGATGACGAACAGCAGTCCGCCGAGGCCACCTCCAATCGGGACGAACTTCTTCCGGCGAGCCTCAGAGAGTATTGCCCTACCGTTCCATCCCAGATCGCACATCAGGGTCAGCGCGACCAGCACCATACCGAGATTGAATGCTATCCTCAGCCTCAGGAGGACGACTTCCATCGGCTGGAGTATGACAATCTGAACTCCGTCTGGCTTGTAGCCATCTGCATGCCGCAACCATTCGATGACATCTTCTGCGGCAGGGTATCCGACGATGAAAGAAACTAGGAAAACCGCCACGAGTAGGTAGAGTCTACGATTCAGGTGTTCCACCAAGCCTCGAAGCTCGGCTCTAGGGAGGATATCGACGGGATCTCCGACCATGTTGTGGCGTGGGTGTCCTGTTCGTGAATACATCGCAACGTCAACTTGCGACCGCGCATCATTTTCTGGTGATGATGGTGAGCAGATCCTCGTCCATGAGGACGTGGTCCAGCCCGACTCGCTGCCAGTCGAACTTGGCGCTCGGTCCCTTGACCCTAGCGTAGCGGAACTTGCGTACGAAGTCGCGGTGCAGTTTGACGCATACGTCGCGCACAGTTGAGGTATCCTTGACGATCAGAGGCTCTATGAGGTCCGCCTCCTTGCTCTGCGGCTTGAGGTATATCGACATGAAATGGAGGTTGTCGAAGATGAAGTCCTTCATGTGCTCTATGCCTTCCCCAGTTTTGGCTGAGACCTCGAGGACCGGCCAACCCTCTGGCAGCAGCGACTTCGCCTCCTCGAGGTCTTTCTCGGTGGCCAAGTCTATCTTGTTCAGGACGATGACCGCGTGGCTGTAGATTCTGCTACCTGCCAAAGTGTCGACGATGTGATCGTCTGTGACATCGGTGCGCAGCGTCACGGTGGCAGAGACTATGCCGAAGCTGCGCACGATACCCTGTATCTCCTCCTCCGTCAGGTTGGTCTGCTCAAGCGTTGATCGGACCACTATTCCGCCCCTCCTCGTCCTCGTGATGAATACCTGAGGTGGCTTCTGATTGAGCCTCATCCCAGATTTCCAGAGCTCGTGGTCGAGAATCTCGAAGTGAGCACCCTGGAAAGGGTCGACGACATACAGAACCATGTCCGTGCTGCGGATGACGTTGAGGATCTCACGACCCCGACCCTTGCCTTCGGCAGCCCCCTTGATTAGACCAGGCAGGTCGAGGATCTGAATCTTGGCACCGCGGTGTTCCATCAGGCCGGGTATGCAAGTCAGTGTGGTGAATGCGAAGTCACCGATGTTGGAGTCAGCCTCAGTCAACTGGGAGATTAGGCTGGATTTTCCGACACTCGGGAAGCCGACCAGCGCAACCGAAGCGTCGCCGGACTTCTTGACCTCGAAACCGGGGCCACCGCCGCTGGATTTGGCATGTGCCTGTGCCTTCTCCTTTCGGGCCTTAAGTGCGGCTATCTTGGCCTTGAGCTTGCCAATGTGGCCCTGAGTGGCCTTGTTGTACTTGGTCTTGGAAATCTCGTCCTCGAGGGACTTGATCTGCTCTTCTATGGTTGCCAGTACAATCCCTCCAGTGCCTTCCCGAACGCCACCCACGCCGCGCCTAGGGTTCTTGAAACCGGTGGCGTTCTAACGCTCGCCATAGGCGAGCGAGGGTTCTTTGGGTACCACCGGGTGGTGTGTTCAGGGCGAGTGCCGTGGCCGATGTGATGCTGCTTCTGGTCGAGCGCGAGGCCTTCGATAGACTGTGCTCGATGCCTCTAGGACAGTTACTCGATGGTATGCAGGGACAAGCACTCAGGGATAGTCGTCCCGAGGCCGACCCGCGCTTCCACCGAGGCTTCTACGCCGATTTGGAAGGTGATGTATTGGAGTGGTCCGACGAGACAGAGGGAGCAGAGCCGGCAGTATCGCTATCAGAACAGTCAATCGACTCTGAGTCGGCCTGCGGGCTGGCCTTAGCCCTAGCCCGTTGGTGCTCTATCGGAGAATGGCGATGCTGGGAAGCCCGACTCTATCTCTATATCGAACCATTGCTGGACAGAAGCCTCTCTGCCGAGGAGTTTCTCCGACCTGAGGTGTGGGCGGAGTTCTCTGAAGCCCTCGCCAATACCGATCGGGTTTCCTACTCAGAATCGGTCGTACTTGACTGGATGTCCCGAAGGCAGGAGCTCGGCGAAACGATGGAGCCTTCAGAAGACCCTAGAATCCTACCTACGATGGAGGCGCATCGAAGCGCAAGCGAATCCCTACACACCTTCCTTGACAGAGCCCGTCTCGAGGGGCTTTCCCTGCTGATCGGCAGAGAGTACCTCGAGCCAGGTCGATGGAACCTCGACTCAGAATCTCTCCATTCTGCTCTGGGGGCAACGGCATGATCGACCTGCCTCCGCACCCTGAGCCGCCACCCTCGCCACCCGACCCTGGCCTAGTCGTACTAGGCCGTTTCCAGCCCGTTCACCGTGGTCACGCATCGATGATAGCCGCCGCCGAGGAGTGGCGCTTGTCGAACACACCCGAACTTCAACTCATCATCGCCATCGGATCATCAAATCGCCCCGAGTCGATGGGGAATCCGTGGAGCGCCGAGGAGCGTGAGGCGATGCTGGGTGCTTGGCTGGCCAACAAGGATGGTTACGAAGATGTACTGACCGTGGCTATACCGGACATCGACGACCCTCCAAACTGGGTCGCTCACGCCGAGAAGTATCACGGTTCTGCCGGTGTTTTCTTCACCAGCGACCTGCCCTCTGCAGGTCTCTACGAGGCCGGTGGTTGGCAGGTCGTCATGACCTCTCTGGAAAAGCGCGAGCGGTTTGAGGGGTGGCGTGTGCGAGCCACGGCTCAGATGATGTCAACTATAGATGATGACGATGCGGTCCGAACAGTCCTCTCACCTGCCGTGCCGACTGCCGTGGTGGAACACCTAATCGAGACGCAGGGACTGCGCCGCCTCGCCTTCCTAGGCGAGGGCGGCGAACCGGTCGGCTAATCCCAGACTCCTTCGAAGGTGCACGACCCGTCACATGTGTCGCTAATCACTCCGGTGTCGAGGAAGTCGAATGCCATGGTATAGGCCGCTGGTTGGGGTACGAGTTGCCCATGTGCGTTGGAGTGATAGTCTAGGGATCCAGCGAGATTGCCAGTGGGAACCTCGGGGAAATTGCCGTCGAAGTATGCGACTCCTGAGCCCGTGATAGGCCCACTTACTACCTCCACGCCCCATGGATGCCAGGCGGAAGCCTCCAGATTTGCAAGACCGCCTGTCCTGATGGCCCTGTCACAACTCAAAGTCGCTACTTGGAAGTCGTTCATCGAGGTGATGTAGACCATCTGGAAGGGTTGAATCAACCCCTCTAGACCATTCTCGTGGTATGGTAGGAAGGTCTCCGCATCAGTTGAATCCCAGATGGACTGCATCGCAGCTATCATGATACCCCTGTCGTTCCTAGATGGGTATGCTATGCTCTCGGTGAAAAGCAACTCGAAGGTAATGTAGTGGGTAGACCTCTCGATTTGGTGAGTGAAAGAGGATCCTCCTACCCACAGCACTCCGCGGTCCACCTCGGGAACCATGCTCATCAATGCAGGGCCACGGAGCCCTCCAAAGGATACTCCCCAGTAGTTCACATCCGAGACATCAACCAGATTGGTGCCTTCGTGTTGGAACTCCGGGAGATTCGCGCACACGCCGGTGAATGTCCGCATCATAGCGAGGTTGTTGACTATCGACTGCATGTGTCGCTCTTGCTGGTGCTGGAAGTACTCGACGTTGATCAGGGAGTAGGTCAGAGCATCAAAATCGCCATCAGAGCTCCATCCCTTCCAATCTGTCCCAATCATCACTCTGCCAGTCATGTTTGCGAACACCCGGTTGGCCAGAACCATGCCATCTCCGTCGCCCATGAAGCCATGGCCGAGAATTGTCATAGATCCAGAGCGACCCTCCTCGGCCAGAATTTGTGGGATGAGGATGGCGAAGACCACTTCTCGGAATTCGATGAATTCAGGGGATCCGCTCGCATCCCTGCGCATCGCTGCAGGCGGGTAGTCAGATTCCATGTACTGAGGGGTGCTGAATGTGCCTCGAATCAGGCGAAAAGTCGTATTGTCCTCCCCGTAGTCTTCGACGACCTCGGTGACGTTGCAACCTACTCCATCGTCTCCAAGCCTCTGGGATGCATCGTCGCGCATGGCCACCATGTCCTGCAGGATGGAAGCTGTCGAGGCGGTGTGGAAGAACCAGGATGCCTGCAGCGTGGACCTGTCGATCCCAGCCTCCCCAAGGGAAGTGAACAGTTCCTCGTAATCGGCGCGCTGCGACTCAATTTGCGGTGAGTCAGTAGTCAGGCCGTCCCTGAGTGCGACGAAAGCATCGGAACCCTCAATCGAATTCCCCTCTGAATCTACCAGATTGCGGTAAGCGACTCCGTAGGATGCATCGTGGTCGAGACCGCGAACTGTGCGGATGTAGACGAAGGTCGGCTCATCATCTTGGCTCCTCATGTCGATTTCGACCCAGTGCGGCAGGAGCTCTCCCGTATCGAGGTTCATCAGCAATGTGCCGTGCGTTGGGTCGAGTGAGTCGCCGATGCTGTACTGGTCAGCCATGCCGGAAACGTCCGGAGTAGATTCGAATGTGGTGAATATCTGCGTGGAGGGGCTGTAGCCGTCCAGTCTGTTGATCATGTGAAACTCATCAGATGGACTTGAACCGGAATCGGGAATCGCCTCACCCGGGATGTGCAACCTGTAACCCGTGGTCGTGGTTCCATCATCTACGAGGAAAGCAGGAGCCGGGAAGGGAAGCATACAGTGGTGAGGATTGACATCATCGCAGAACTCTGACTGTGAGGCGAGGCTCACATCGGGCTCCGGCTCGGGGTAGGTGCAGGACCTGTCGGATACGGTGGCATGAGGATTGTAGTTGCTTGCGTTCTCATCCATGCAGCCGGGCACATCGTCAATCGGCATTGGCTCTTCGAGCAATCCGGTGGGTTGGGTGCAACCCGACAGCAGCATGGAAATAACAAGCAGAATGGCCATCCAAGTCTTGGTTTTTTGACTCATCGAGCCTGTGAAGAGTGAAGTGGTTATCAAATGCCCGTCAGGATGCGAGCATCCTGTGGAAGTGGTGAATTCCAGTCTCCTTGGTTGGCGAGTAGCGCCCTCTATCGTACGCCCCGGCCGCAACTCCCCTCTGAGTGGCCTCCACTATCCCTTGGTCTTCGGCCTCGACCTTGTCGAGGTCGCCCCCGGCCCCCCTGCCGAGTTTCGAACGGTCCCAGACGAAGCCGTGGTAGACTATTCTGGTTCGGCCGACAGAGAGCGGGATGACGAGGTTCACAGAGAGCCCCCAGGGGTAGAAGTTCAGCATCACACCGGGGTACAGCCAGTAGTAGTAGGCGGCGATCCGCTGATCGTGATCGGGTGACGACTCTGGTAGTTCGAAGCAAGCTTCACCCCCGCGTGCGATTCCTACCTGCAGTACCCCTCCCTCAAACAACTCGGTCCTGTAAGAGTCGTAGTCGAGCTCCTCGTGAAGGTCGCCGTGGACGTACGGGATGTGAAAACCCTCGAGATAGTTGTCGACATATAGCGCCCAGTTGGCGTCGATGTCATACGAGCGGTGGCGCGATGGGTCGTGCTCGAACGACTCGATCGGCATCCAACCGACCCTCGACTCAAGCTCGTCTAGACAGTTTTCGAACCGACTCGGCTCGGTACCGGCGAACAGTAGTCCCTTCCAGCGCCTTAGAGCAAATTCGACTAGATTGTCTGAGGCAGTAGGAAAACTCTCCACTCCGTCGAACTCGGGCATGTTGCGGAAGCAACCGTCGAGCCCGAAGGTGCGGCCGTGATAACCACAACGCAGAGTCGTCGCGCTGCACCCCTCGGTGGCCACCAACATCCCGCGGTGGGTGCAAACGTTGGACAGGCACCTGATGCCATCGTCTCGGGTCAGAAGCATCGGCTCGCCGACCACATGCTCCATATGATCCAGTGGCAGGACATTGTTCACTGTCAGTTGACTTTCGTGTGCCGCGAAGTGCCAGCAGTCAGCGAATCCGCCTACTATCTCTGAGAAAACCGACTCATCGGTATAATATCGGGACGGCAGCGTCCGCGCCTTCGCAATATCCGCTTCGATGATACACTCTTCCGACATCACTCGCCCTCGGCCACTATCACTCTAGCGGCGCGAAGGACGCGGTCATGGTACATGTAACCGACCTCGATGACCTCGATGACACTCCCGGGTTCTGATCCGTCGGGGGCAGGGACGGTAGCGATAGCCTCCATGTTCGTCGGATCAAATGTCGAATCCACCTCTATCTTGGCGACTCCCTCGGCTTTCAAAGCGGCCATGGCACCTTTGAACGTCAGTCTGACCCCCTCTCGCAGTCCGTCGGAATCACCGCCCTCGGAAGTATCCAGTGCCTTCTCGAGGCTATCTAACAGGGGGAGCATCCTGAGAGCCATCGACATACCGCCGTAGCGCATCGCCTCCGAGCGCTCCCGAGCGGCACGCTGGCGTGTATTCACCATCTCGGCGGCGGAGTACTGAAGCTCCTCTTCGAGTTCTGCGACCTTTGACTCGAGCACCTCTACCGGGTCTGCCTCGGTATCCTCGTCGACGGCCTCTGGGGCAACGTCCTCGACTTCATCGGGCACACTCCGGCGTCCGAGGACTCATTCAATAATCCAATGGTTTGCATCACTGTGCGTAGAAGTATTCCCCGCTCGCCTTCTGCTCGCGGTCCTTCACGCTGCCTGTCTTGTTTATTCTAGGTCTGTAAGAGTCATGATCGCGTCGGAAAGTGACGTCCACATCCGCTAGGAAGCGGTTCATCCCCTTGCGCAGGCTCAGAGGTCCTACGGCGTTGCCATTGCTGCCACCCTCGCCGTCGAAGACCAACAGAGAATCACTGACGATGTCGATGAAGTAGATGTCGTGGTCGATGACCATCGCCGCCTTCTCATTACCCTCCATCGTCCTGCGGATGGCCTTTGCCGCCTCCATCCTAGCGTTGGCATCCAGATGGGCGCTCGGCTCGTCGAGCAAGTAGAGGTCGGCCTCCTTGCCGAGGCAGATGGTGATGCTGACGGCCTGTAGTTCGCCACCTGAAAGTTTCTTGGCCTGCAACTCGAGCATCTTGTCGACTTGCAGAGTGCGCACGACTTGAGTATGGAATTCACCCGTGCGCCACCTGTTGCCCAACTCGGTGTCGAGCCAGTCCTGTACAGTCCCCTCGAATTCGGTACTGACATGCTGGGGCTTGTATGAGACCTTGGCATCCATCGTGCACCATCCCTCGTCGGGTTCCATCTCTCCCGCGATGATTCTGACCATAGTGGTCTTGCCAGTGGCATTGGGGCCCACTACTCCTACGACTTCTGCGGACTTGACCTCTCCCTGACCGGTCTTGAGGTGGAAGTCGCCCAGTGTCTTCTCGATGTCGCCCCACTTTAGTACGGGCACCCCTGCCTCCTCTCCGCGAGTGCGCCCCCGCAGGAACTGGATGGGCTTGTCGCGTATTCTGATGTTCTCCTCGGGCAGGAAACCGTCGAGGTATGCGTTGATCGCTGTGCGAGTTGATCGTGGAGGGGTGAATATACCGTAGGCCGCCCTTTCGCCGTAGACCACGTGCAGAAGGTCGCATAGCACATCAAGTATCGCCAGGTCGTGCTCCACGACTATGACGCGCTTGCCACGCCCGGCTAGCTCCTGTATGATGCGCACCATGCGCATCCTCTCGTGGATGTCGAGGTAAGATGAGGGCTCGTCGAAGAAATAGACCTCGGCTTCCTTGAGTAGTGTAGCGCATAGGGCGACGCGCTGCAATTCCCCCCCTGAAAGCGCACCCAGTTTGCGCTCGAGGACGTGCTCGATTGCGAGTATCCCCGCGTACTCAGACAGCTCTCCGCGGTCATCGACCCGCTCGAGCAACTCACGGACCTTGCCATCGAAAATTTTAGGCAACTTGTCGATGTACTGCGGCTTGACGGCGACTGTGACACCTTCGTTTGCGACCATCTCCAGATAGTCGCGCAGCTCCCCGCGAGGAAACGTCTCAAGAATACCTCCCCAGTCCCTCGAGTCGACCGTCCAATCCCCAAGATTAGGCTGAATAGTCCCGGCTAGGAGATTCACCGCGGTGGATTTACCCATCCCATTGGGCCCAAGGATGCCGACAACTTGCTCCTCTCGTGGTGCGGGCAGACGGAACAGACGGAAACCATTCTCGCCATAGCGATGAGTCATCTCGCCTTCCAACTCCTCAGGCAGGTTTGTGATGATGAGAGCATCGAACGGGCACTTGTTGACGCAGATTCCGCAGCCGATGCACAGCGGCTCGGAGACCAGTGGCTTGCCGCTCGAGTCATCGAGGACTATGCACTCGATGCCATTGCGTACAGGAGGGCAGAAGGCCCAGCATTCGGCGTTGCACTTCTTGGGCTGGCAACGGTCCTCCAGAAGTACTGCCACCCTCATGCTGCTTCCCCCGTTGCGATTCGCTCAATATTTCTTCTGTGTGGCTTGCCATAGGCAGCCGCTTCTGCTCAGAGTGCGAGAAAGCGGTAGCGCACGTACACGTACGCAGCAAAAACCATCTTCTCGGCCTTGCTAAGTTGAATCCTCTCAGTGAAGACGTCTCCGTCACTCTTCTGGATCTTCTTGAGAATAGACTGGTAGAAGGTCGCCATAGCGGCAGGCGAGTAGCGTGACGACCTGTCGAGAAGCGGGAACAGCTTGAACGCCTTCTCGCGGTACCTGTCGCACCTCTCGATGTACTCGTCAACGAACGGCTTCCAACCGGGATGCTTGAGCAGCTCCTTACCGCTCTTGATGTCATCTTCGGTGATGCCAAAACGGTCGAGGTCGTCGAGAGGCAGGTAGACCCTGTCGCGCTCGGCGTCCTCGGCGACATCGCGCAGGATGTTGGTGAGTTGCATGAAGACGCCCCAAGCTTCGGCGTACTCGCGCGCCCTAGGGTCGTCGTAGCCGTAAATCTCGATACAGACGAGTCCGACGGTGGAAGCCACCCTGTAGCAGTAGGAGTAGAGGTCCTCGAAGGTCTGGTAACGATTGCGGTGGAAATCATCCTCCATGCCGCTAACCATGTCATCGAGCATCTGGCGTGGGATTCCGAAAGTCTCGACCGTGTCTTTCATCGCCATGAAGATAGGGTCGGTCGAGGTAACGTCCCCATAGGCAGTGGAGAGTTTCTTCCTGTAGTAGAACAACTGCGACATCTTGTCGTTGTAGGCAGAGCGGTCAACGACTGGTCTGCCGGCGCTGAGAAGCTCGATCTTAGCCCTGTAGTTGATGGCTTCCGGCTCGTCAGAGGAACCGCCAGGGAAGATGTCGACGTAATCTCCATCGGCGATGTCATCGGCCCGCCGGCAGAATGCGTAGTACGCCATGATGGCACGGCGCTCTAGGTCAGGCAGATACTTGAACGAGTGGTAGAAGTTGCCGGCCTCCCTTCTAGTGAGCTCCTCGCAGTAATCGTATGCGGTCTCAGTCATGCGCTCTGGGACATCCGGTTCGGACCAAATCGCGGCATCGATGTGGCTGAATGGATTGACCAACTCGCCTCTGCTGCCGATAACTCCCATGAAGAGCGCGCCTTCGCGAACCGCCTCGAGCGCTGTGATGCTGATTACGCGAGCCGCTTCTTTGGTCAGATTGACCGCAGAGCGGACCCTCTCGATACCTCGTGGCTCCTCGTCTGCATCGTACAGGGATATGCTCTGCTCAAGGCCTAATTTGGCATCGGTGGCCAAATCTGAATCCTGACGCTGAGCCATGCTATTCCCGAATCGAGCGACTACAACCTGCCTTTGAACCTCTCCCTCGTGCGCGCGGGTCGCGCGTCGTGCGGTCCCTAGGACCGCAGTAACACATTTCTTGCGACCCTCAGGCATCTCGGTACTGGCTCAGGAGCTCCCTGCTTTTCTTGGCGAATGGTACTGCGAACGCGACCGTCTTCAGGAGGCCATTTATCTCATCCCGGGTCACCTTGATCCTATTGCTCGGTTCTAGCACATTCCCATCTCTGAGCAGGGCCAGTGTTCGCTGCCCGATTAACACCGGCAGCATGCAGGCCCCACGCAGGCGGAACTGGCTGTGAGGGAGCATTCCGATGTACTCGACCGCTGCATCAAGGTGGGACTCGGCCACATCGATGCAGGAGTCGAAAAGCGGCTTGAAGCGACCCATGTTTTCCGCGTCAAGCAAGTCCATTGGCTCCATCCCGATATCGGACAGGGATTTGCTCGGGATGTAGCAACGCCCCATCCTTAGATCCGCAGGGATATCACGAAGTATGTTGATCAACTGTAGTGCCTTGCCGAAACGAACTCCTTTCTCAAACATCGCTAATTCGGTCTCCTCATCAGTCTCGAACAGGTGATTGAGCGTCATCCGAGTCCAGAACTCTCCTACGCTTCCTGCGACTCTGTAGGCGTAGTCGTCCAGCTCCACGTCATCTGCTAGCGCGACTATCTGCTCCTCTCCGGCGTTTGCGAAGCGCTTCAGATCAAGGCTCTGGCCACCTACGATGATGTTGAGGCAGTGACGGATGTGCTGCTGATCCTGGTCAGAGAATCGGCCGACGCAAGCGACCGTGTCGCCAACCCTCTCCAGCAACTTCCTCTCGGAGGCAATCCTCTGTAGTTGTGCGAGTTCGGACAGGTCTGGAAGTGTGCTTGAGTTTCCTTGGACGTACTCGTTGTAACGCTCGAGCGCCTGCAGTCTTTGAGCAGGAAACCCTCTTTCTGAGTCGGCTATAGTATCGGACGTGCGTGCCAGCAGGTAGAGCAGTCCGACCTGCGAGCGGAGGCCGGAGGGGAGATTCTTGAGGGTGAGGTAAAACGAGCGCGAGGTCCCTTCGAGAATCGAGTCCAGTTCAGGGTCTAGCAGTTCGGACATGACCACACTCCCTCGGTCAAGCTCAGCCCGCCTCTCCCCTAAGACTCCCGCAGTCCCGCTTCAATCAGCACGTCAAGCAGGACGTCCCCGATTTTGGACGGATCTCTGGCTATGTGGATTCCGGCGGCCTCGAAGGCAGCGAACTTCTCCTCAGCCGTGCCCTTACCACCTGAGATGATGGCGCCGGCATGACCCATCCTCTTGCCCGGTGGTGCGGTTGCTCCGGCAACGAAGCCTACGAGTGGCTTGGAGAAGTTCTCAGCTACCCATTCGGCTGCATCCTCCTCGGCCGTGCCGCCGATCTCACCGATCATCACCACGGCCTCGGTTTCAGGATCCTCTTCGAAGGCGGCGAGGCAGTCGATGAAACCAGTTCCGGTAATCGGGTCGCCTCCGATTCCGATGCAGGTGGACTGGCCTTCGCCCACCCCCATCGTCTGTGCCACCGCCTCATAGGTGAGCGTGCCCGACCTTGAGATGATTCCGACGCGACCCTTGGTGTGGATGTAGCCCGGCATGATTCCGACCTTGCAGCCACCGCTCTCTCCGGGACTAATGATTCCGGGACAGTTTGGCCCGATGAGCCGCACGCCCGGCCTCTGGCCTATGTGAGCGACCACTCGCACCATGTCCAGAGTAGGGATTCCCTCACTGATGCAGACGATCAGACCGCCGCCGTTTAACTCGTGGAAGGCATCTGCAGCCTCCATTATCGCCGAGGCGGCGAACCTCGCTGGCACGTATATGATGCTGGCTTCTCCACCTGTATCGGAGACTGCCTCGGTCATGGTGTCGTAGACGGGGACTGAGCGGCCCGGCAGGTCGACGCTCTGACCACCCTTGCCCGGTGTGACTCCACCGATGATATCGGTGCCGTACTCGACCATTCTGGTCGCGTGAAACATCCCTTGACTACCGGTGATTCCCTGCACCAGTATCTTGCTGTCCTCGTGGATCCAGATGCTCATGAGGAATCGCCTCCGATGACCTTGACGATGGCTTCTCCCGCCTCCGCGAGAGTACTGGTGGTAATGGTCTCTAGTTCACAGGAGTCGAGAATCTCCTTGCCTTCCTTATGGTTGGTGCCCGAGAAGCGGACGACGAGAGGTACGTTGAGCCCCTTCTCCTCGGATGCTTCGATGATGCAGCGAGCGACCATGTCGCATCGGATGATGCCGCCGAAGACATTGACGAGGATCCCTTCCAGAGAAGGGTCTTCGAGGATTATTCCGAAGGCTGCGGTGATCGACTCGCGGTCGGCCCCGCCACCGATGTCGAGGAAGTTCGCCGGCTCGCCACCATAGAGTTTGATGACATCCATCGTGGCCATGGCAAGCCCTGCACCGTTGACCAGACAGCCGATGTCTCCGTCCAAGTCCACGTACGAGAGTCCGTGCGCGCGAGCGCGTACCTCGATATCGGACTCTTCGGAGAGGTCACGTAACCCGGCCCTCCAAGGGTGCCTGAAAGAGGCGTTATCATCGAAACTCACCTTGGAGTCGAGTGCGACCATCGTGTCGCCCTCGGTCTTGACCAGCGGGTTGATCTCGATCATAGAGCAGTCCCTGTCTACGAACATCGACACCAGTTGACCGACCATCTCTACTAAGGAGGCGTGCGCCGAGCCAGAGAGGCCCAGCGAGTCAGCCAGCGCGTTCTTCTGAGAGTCATGCAGGCCTTCGATAGGGTCCACCCAGGTCTTGTGGATGGCCTCAGGGGTGTTCTCAGCCACCTCCTCGATGTCCATGCCGCCCTCCGTCGAGGCCATGATGAGGACCGAGTTTTCCTCGCGGTCGATCAGAAGCGCTAGGTAGTACTCGTGCGCGATAGCGCAGCCAGCCTCGATGTAGAGGTTGTTGACGAGTTTGCCCGAGGGGCCGGTCTGTTTGGTCACCAGTGTATGTCCGAGGATGTTCGAGGCGTATTCCTCCACATCTTCACGAGAGGAAGCAATCTTCACCCCACCTTCCATGACTAGGTCATCGGAGTCGGAGCTGTACAGATTGCCCTTGCCACGTCCACCGGCGTGAATCTGACTCTTGACAGCGACCACTTCCGAGCCCAGCGAGTCGTAGGCTGCCAGAGCCTGCTCGACGCTCGTGCAGTGCACTCCGTCTTGGACTGCGACCCCTGCTTCCCTGAACAGGGCCTTGCCTTGGTACTCGTGGATGTTCATCGTACCCGCCCCGCGACTCACGCCCCGTCTTTCAACGATGCGCATGCGTACCGAGCGTGGCGCGGACGCGAAGCGCTCAAACGGGACTGCACGCCCGACGCACCATGGACATCATAGTTCTGGCAGGTGGCTTCGGCACACGGCTGCGTCCTTGGACCGACGGCCGTGCCAAGCCGCTGCTGCCGCTACTCGACAAGACCCTGCTCGAGAGAGTAGTCGAGGTGGTTCCTGCCGATATGGTCGACAGGATCGTAGTCGCAGCCGGCTACGGAATAGAGGAGATGGAGACCTTCTTCACGGATGCGAGCCTGCCTTACGAGGTGATCCTATCTGTTGAGAAGGAAGCTTTGGGGACGGGTGGAGCGGTCTCTCTTGCGCGCCCTCATCTGACAGGTGAGGGGCCGGTTCTGGTACTCAACGGCGATTTGATCTCCAGCGTCGATGTGGCCGCTCTGACTACTCGCCACAAGTCGTCGGGAGCCAAGGTGACTCTGTCTTTGTGGGAGATCGATGACCCGAGCCGATTCGGTGTCTGCGAACTCGACGATGCGGGCTTCATCCGCCGCTTCCAAGAGAAGCCCGAGCGCGGGACCGAGTTCTCCAACCTGATCAATGCAGGATGCTACTTGATCGAGCGCGACGTTCTTGCGGGCCTAGCCAGCGAGCCACACAGCATCGAGCGCGAAGTCTTCCCGAGGATTGCCGAGGCTGGCAAGATGTCCGGTCTGGTGTTCACAGGGTACTTCGTCGACGCCGGAACCTCCGCATCATTCATCGAAGCAGCGCAGGTTTGCATCTCCAATGGCCGCTACAACAGCGGGCAGGTAAACGGTGACTCATGGCTCGGCGACAACTCGCACTGCGGCGGTTCTCTCTCAGGCAGTTCCATCGGAGCCGGCTCGAATGTCGGAGCCGACGCCTCCTTGACCGACTGTGTGGTTCTTGCGGGCGCCAACATCGGAGCCGGGGCCTCTCTAACTCGATGCCTTGTGGGCGAGGGTGCAGTTGTGGCCGCAGGAGCAGAACTCTCCGATACCATCGTAGGACACCACGCTCATGTCGAGTGAGTCCGTCAGCGTCAAAGCAGGCCGTCCTCTCGCCCAGAGCGTGAGCGACTGCTTGGTCGTTGTCAATTTCAAGACCTACCGGACCGCCCATGGCGCGTCTGCAGAGGAACTAGCACGCGCCATGGCAGGCATCGAGACCGACGCTCGGCTCGTCGCTGCAGTCTCGGCCATCGACCTCTCGGCAGTAGTCGCAGCAGCACCTGATCTTGAGGTCTGGACTCAACACCTCGACCCTATCCGGTTCGGCTCGAACACCGGATGGCTCCACCCAGACACCGCAGTGGAGCGGGGTGCGACTGGCACCCTCATCAACCACGCCGAGCACAAGGTCAGCATCGAGCACGTCGCCATGCTCCTCGACCAGGTGCCGGAGGATTTCTGCGTGTGCGCATGTGCGGCCGACATCGACGAGGCGCAGGCCCTCGCAGCCCTCGGCCCTACATATGTGGCAGTCGAGCCGCCCGAGCTCATCGGTGGCGTTGTCTCTGTGACATCAGCCGACCCAGAGATAGTCAGTGGCACGGTCGCCGCAGTTCGAGAGGTGACCGATGATGTCGGAATACTATGCGGAGCTGGTGTGAAGAGTGGCAAGGATGTTGCAACGGCGATGGAACTTGGAACTACCGGGGTACTGCTAGCTAGCGGCGTTACCAAGGCAGACGACCCGGGGGCTGCGCTCGATGATCTCGTCTCAATGCTCTGATGGTTGCCTGAACTTGACGATCGAGTAGACAGCGACGCCGACGGCCACCGCTCCTGCTAGGATGTTCCAGTCTACCAGAGCGTCCAGTGCCACGGCCACTCCGAAGAATCCGGCTATTGCAAGAAGCAGCATCACGTGGATGATGGGCCCTCCACTCAGTCGTGGGTCTAGGAAGTCGTACAGGTAGACCCCACCGCCGAATACGGCGTATGCGTTGGCGAAGCCGATGTAGGCCATGCCGAAGAGTATCGGGAACACCACCATACTCGGGTTGATGTCCACCCCCATCATCACCAGTTCCACCCCTAGGATGATGACGTTGCAGTTGTGCATCACCAACTCGTACCACTTGAAGTAATGGTTCACGTCGAACCCCTTCGAAAAATTGCTCGGTATCAAGTAGTGAGTGACGACCACACTGACCAGCAGGGCCGTGCCACAGGCAACTGCGAACATGACTGGGATGGCAGCGAGCAGCAAACCGGTTACTTCGCCCCCCAGAACGTGGACCCAAGAGGATAAGGCTGCGAGTGCGAAGTAGACACCGAAGGCGATGAAACTCCACACCGTGAACGGCACTAGTCTGTGCACTCCCAGCATATTCGCCTCACCCCTCTTCCTACTCTCATAGAAGACAGGCAGTGAAGTACCTCCTTCCTTGTCGAGGCAGATTGCCGCGAGGGTGCAGAACGAAAGCAGCGCAGCAGCACTCCTGAACAGCGCCACTAGGATGTCAGGGAAATAGGCTGAGGAGGAGATTTGTTGGGAGGTGTGCGAGGCGTTCAAAGCATCACTTGTCAGGACGTAGTATAGGAGACAGAGGAAGCCCAATAGGACGAGTCCCCCGGTCTCGATGTGTCTGTCTCTCTCGCCGTACTCGCGTAGCCGACGCATAAGGAGTGCAAATAATGCACTAACCTTCAATCCTGTGCCGGCCTGATACTAATCGTCACTGCTTGGCGCGCTTGCGAGAGGCCTTTCGACGTCGTAATTTCTTCTTGCGCCACTTCCAGCGCTGCTTCCCGTGCTTCTTCCACGCACGGGAACCTCTCTTCATGCGCGTCGCCGACCTACTCTCCCTATTTGAGCGATTCGCGGGGGCCCACGAGGAATGGTAGGCGATACAGGATTCGAACCCGTGTCACCGGCTTAGAAGGCCAGCATGATATCCAGACTACACCAATCGCCCTGATGTCACCGTGGGACACCCGCTCAAGAACCCTGCTCGTCGTCCGGGACTTCATCGAGCAACTCTCCGACCGCTTCCTCGACCAGCTCCTGCATCTCCTCGGCATCTGCCCCGGCGCTGTAGTTCAACGAGCCATCATCCCTGATGTCCGCACGCACGTCCGCCAAACTCCTGCCCACCGTCTCCGCGATGCCGGCTTGCAACTTCCTGCGCTCCCTACGCTTGCGGCGTATCCTCCTGATGGTGCTAGTGATCCTCAGCAAGGTTTCGAGGATGGCCAGCAGAATGAGGCTGCTGAAGAACGACTTGGCCAGTTCGGGCAGGTTTCTCAGCAGTTCCTCAAACTCGCTCCACTGGACCGATGTCGAGCCGACTAGGAAGACTCCAAGGACGGCGAACGGCAGCATCTTGGCGACATCTCTGGAGAGGTCCTCGGTCCAATACGCCAGTATGCGCACCGCACCGACGACCGAAGTTGCGATGAGGGCGTTCCTCGCGTGGTCGGAACTGTCTGAGAGCAGGGTCAGGATGACTGCTAGTACGAGCGTCCAGAAGGCGATGAGAATCGGTATTATCACGATGTACTGGACGACGAATAGCACGCTCCTGAGGTACTTCTTCACATTTCCACCGAAGTCGTCAGAGTACTTGCTGAGGTCGAGTTGGAGCAGGTCCTTTTTGGCCAGTGCTCGATAGAACACGAATACGAACCCAGAGTAGACAGCGACGGCGATGATCGCCATCAGCGTCGGATAGGTCTCTCTAGCGAAGTCCTGAATCAGGGCGAACAACTCATCACTCGTGGTAGGTATCTCCACGGGGCTCACACGCGGGTGCGACTCAAGGTAGTTGCGCCCTACTGTGGACTGAAAGGTCTGGCGCACTTGGGGCACCTGCTAGGGGCGCTGATCCTTACCCGGTCCCAGGTGTGGCCGCAGTTGCCGCAGATCCACTGCCTCTCCGGCAGGCTGTCGAGCACCTCTTGACGCATCTTCCTCAACACCGATGACTCGGCCAAGTTCGGCGCCGGTGCTATTTGCTTGACGAGGTCGGCGTGATTGCCACCGTGCTCGATCATCCCCGCCGCGTGCAGGAGTTCGTGGACGAGAGTGTGGCGGAACAGCACCCCGTCCTCGGCGAGTATCGGATTGAGCCCGATAGTGACCGCACCCGGTGCGACCCTCAGCCGGCGCCGTCTGAACAACTCGTTGTGGTCGTACTCGAAGCGAGTCATCCCTAGGCGACTCTCGTCCGAGGGTAGCCACTCGAGGCTCAGATGCTTGCCGAGGTGACGCAGGAACGGAGCATCGTCCTTGCTCAGCACCGCCTTGAGTTCCTCGAGCAGACCTTCAGGCATCTCAGGGGCTGCCGTCCCATCGTTTTCATCTCCAGCTGTGGGCACGGTCCGGCGTGCCCCATTCTCCTTAAATGACCGTCGTCGGTGGCCTGCATATTGGGCGTGTGGCGCAGCTTGGAAGCGCGCTTCCTTGGCATGGAAGAGGCCCCGAGTTCAAATCTCGGCTCGTCCACCATCTTCTCTCAGACAATGTCAGGTCTAAGCTCGCAGCCCCGCGATATCAGAAACCGAGCAAAATAATGGGTTTGTTTGCCCCAAACCGCACTTCAGTGTACAATCTGCATTGATACTAAATAGTCTATACTTGCACGCACGACGTATGAAGTCTAAGCTTACAGCAACACTTCTTTGCACGCTAATGATTGCGTCAGCCCTTGCCGGATGTCTGGACAGGGATGACGATGACGGACCTGACGCTGTATTGGGATGCACCTACATGGATGCCACCAACTACAACGCCGATGCCACTGAAGACGACGGAACGTGTGAGTACGCGCCCGGTGAGGAGCCAGTTCTTGGCTGCACCAACGCGGCCGCTACGAACTACGATTCCGCCGCCACACGTGACGACGGCTCGTGTACGTACGCTGAAACCGTGATGGGCTGCATGGACCCGGCTGCTAACAACCATAACGCAGCGGCCGAAGACGATGACGGATCTTGTGACTATGGTATGGCACAGGCAGACATTATGGCAGCCTACTCGGCTGGCGAAATGTCCTTCGAGGCAGCTCTGTACGAGCTCGAGAAGTCGAGAAAGTGCCGTGAGCAGGGTTCCAACAACCCATGCGAGATAGTTGAGATGTCGATTGGCGACGCCTCGACGATCGACCCACACGATGCCTACGACTCGGCATCCGGTGACGTAATTGAGCAGGTCTACGACACGCTCTATCGCTATGCGGGTGACGGAAGCGGAAATGCCATCATCGAACCACGCCTCGCCACTGGCTATTCAGTCAGCGACGACGGTCTGACCTACACGTTTGATCTACGAGATGACGTGTACTTCAGCAACGGTGATCTGATGGAGGCATCCGATGTTGTGTACTCATGGTGCCGCGTACTTGGCTACGGCTCGCCCGACAGCCACGTAGGCTGGATCCTAGAGCAGAGCTTCGACTGCAACGACGCCGATGGTAACCACGATGACAACGGAGGCTTGAGCCTCACAGTCAACAGCGCGACCTCTTTCTCGGTCACACTGTTCGCACCGTCCTCGGCGTTCATCTCGACGATCGCCTACACAGTTGGCGCTGTAATCAACGCTGATCTGTGCGAGGCCAACCGCGTCGATGCGGGCGGCGAGGGTGACGACTACTGCCACGGGTGGATGGACGAGGCTCCCTTCGGAGCCGGAACCAACGCTTACTTGGTGCAGTCCTGGGTCCGCGAGGACCGACTCGTCCTCGTGCCGAACTGGATGTACTGGGAGAGCGGTGACTACAACATCAACCGCCACACGGTTTCCATCGTGACTGAGGCCTCGACGAGGCTGCTCGCCTTCACCGACGGTGAGGTCGACTTCGGCAGCATCAACATCGAGGATTTGGTTAACTTCTGCGACAACCTTGAGGACAAGCCAAACGTACAGTCCAAGGCAGGATACATCTGCACCTACAGGGAGACCTTCACCACAACCCTGTCCGCCTTCAACCTGCACCCGAAGGTTCTGGACGCCGGTGAAGACAACACCAACACAGGCGCTAACTCGTCGCTCGTGCTCAACCACGACTGCGATGGCGACGGAGCCAACGACTGCAACGTCATGGAGACCGCGGCCCTACGCGAGGCCGTCTCGTACGCATTCGACTACGAGACGCACCGAAGGGAGACATACGATAACTCGTTGGCTCCTCAGTACGGACCGATCCCGACTGGCTTCCTGTATGCACATACCCAGTACGAGGTCTTCACCTACGACCTGGCAAACGCCGAGCAGATTCTCGAGGAAGCCGGCTTCATCCGCCAGTACGAATGCGCTTCGCTGACACACGGCGATGCACCTACTGTTGTGGCTGAGGCTGACAGAGACGGCACCGAGTGCCGCCTGCCTAACGTCCTGCGTGTGATGGCCAACGAGGGCAACGACTACCGTATTGCCATGGCTGGACAGTTGGAGGAGGCCCTAGGGACTATCGGAGTTGCAACTTCAGGTGATGCCAAGCCTTGGCCAGAGTACCTGACGATGTACTACACTAGGACCTGGGACATCCGCTTCAGCGGATGGGCACCCGACTATCTGGACCCTGATAACTACTGGTCGCCGTTCGCCGGCGGTCACTCCATTGGTGGCGAC